>JAEEGH010001331.1_pt1 | contig 71887 bp, 64 predicted proteins | sample 9134181 | NCBI WGS metagenome assembly JAEEGH01 (sample SAMN16246544, study PRJNA631951) | gut metagenome | biome: gut microbiome; feature: rumen; material: DP-attached | host: Bos | place: Iran: Karaj | collected 2018-10 | reverse complement strand
AGAAGCAGTTAGAGCTTGCCTTTGAGTACGATGTGCCTGTTATTCTCCATGAGAGAGATGCGACAGGTGACTGCCTTGATATACTGAGGCGTTTCTTTAAGGCAGGTAAGCTTAGGGACGTGGCCGGTGTATGCCATTGCTGTTCGTGCTCTGCAGAGGCCGCGTCAGAACTCGTGAAGATGGGCTTTTATATTGGCTTTGACGGACCGCTAACCTTTAAGAATAATAAGAAAACGCCGGAAGTCGCGCTCAATACGCCGTGGGACCGCATCGTGATCGAGACGGACAGCCCGTATCTGACTCCTGAGCCTAACAGGGGACTTATAAATGAGCCCTGCCATGTGGCTTTTGTATGCGCAAAACTCGCAGAGATAAAGGGCGTTACTATTGATGAAGCAGCACAAATAACCTATGATAACGGCAAGACGCTATATGGAGTGAATTAAGATGAAGAGTAAGAAAGATATTATTCTTGTAATTATTACGGTTATCCTTGTTATAGTTCTCATTGTAGGTTTTATATATGACAGGAATTCAGCCCTGCTCGACAGAACCAATAAGCTCGCCATTTCCTCTGATGAGAATCTTGAAGTCGTATCCATGAACAAGGTCGGCTTCCTCTATATGCGCGCCGCTTATGAGGCAAAGTTGAAGATCAAGGACGGAAAAGCCGACAGTTATATTATCAAGTTGGCAACTCTTTATGGCGGAGCCGGCGAAATGTTCGACATTAACGGCTACAGGCAGTATGAAGCTGACGTCCTGACCGGCGTTACCATCAAACCTAACCCCAGGGAAGATTCATTTATCTGGGTGCTTGGAGCACCTGTTAATGAGAATACGGAAGAGACAGTTGTATATATAGTCACTCAGGAAGGCGACGGCGACTCGTTTATTTATCTCTATTATTCGAGAAAATAAGAATGAGACAATTGGTGTCTCATTAGCTTGAACAGGACATTTGCCCGTTTTGTGTCCTGTTTTTTGGGGCATGTTAGCCATAGACTCAAGCCATCACTCAAGGAGACGTGCGAAATGGATCAGCAGAAGATCGGAGAATTTCTTAAGACACTTCGTAAGGAGAAAAATCTTACCCAGGAAGAACTGGCAGATAAGATGAATGTATCCAGAAGAACTGTCTCCAGATGGGAGACGGGAAGCAATCTTCCGGATCTCTCCATTCTGGTCGAGCTTGCTGATCTTTACGACGTCGATCTGAGAGAAATCTTTGATGGCGAAAGGAAAAGCGGGACTATGGATAAGGATCTTAAGGAAACAATGCTCAAGGCAGCGGATTATACTGACGATCACATGAATAAGGTTATGAAGAGGATGCAGATACTCTTCATCTGTGCGACAGTATGCGGCGCTCTTTATATTCTGGGAGTGTGCTTCGGACCGGAGACAGCATCAGCTCTTTATTCCTTTGCAGAAGGCATTCTGCTCGGAGTAATGTTCGGTGCATTGATCCTCGGAATAATCGTTACCGGAAGGAATTTCAAGAAGTTTGCAGAGTGGAAGCATTCCAAATTCGGCAATTCTAACGGCTGATCCCAAAGGAGTACAACATGATAAACCCTAATGAGATGACAAACAAAAAGTTTGGCGTATTTATGGCGGTCTCCTTTTTGGGGGCGTACATACCTTTAACAATTGCAGGTCTGGCAAATAAGAGCGGAAATACCATTCTCTGCCTGCTGCTGTTCAGATTTATAGCAATATTCATTCCTCTGATTGCTGTCCTCATAGCGAGGCTGCCTTTCAGGACGCTCGGCTGGAAGCCTAAGTTCTCTTTCAAGTACCTTTTAGGTGCTCTGATTGGCCCTCAGATATTAAGCTGGATCGGAGCAGGGATATTCTTCATTTTCAACAAGGACGCGTTTGGAGTGTCTCTGGACGCTTATCTGGCGATGCTCCCTTCAGAGACAAGAGATGTTTTCGCCAATGCTGAGATAAATCTTAATGTTGTTCTCACCGTTGTAATCATCATGTCTCTGACTTTTCTTCCCATATCTCAGGTCTTGCCGAGCCTTGGTGAAGAGGCGGGCTGGAGAGGAGTCATGTATCCTTTCCTTAAAGCGAAGCTCGGTCCTGTGGCAGGAAAGCTTGTCGGAGGCGTTCTCTGGGGAATCTGGCACTGGCCTCTGGTAATCCTCGGTAATTATTTCTACGAGGGAGACTATTTTGGAAAGCCGTTCCTGGGACCTGTCATGATCTGCATAACTCTTTGTGCTTTCGGCATTCTGATCGACCATTTCTATGAGAAGACAGGCTGCATCTGGATCCCTTCGCTCATGCATGCGTCCATGAACGCATCTGCCGTGCCACTGATGTTCATGCTGAAGGGCGGGAATCAGTATTTGTCGGTATTGGGACCTAACTGCTTCGGACTTCTCGGATGCCTTCCGGTCATAGTTTTGGCAGTAGTTTTGCTGGTCCTTGATGTGAAAAAGCGCGCGATTTAAGGGTATACCCGCAAATGCACCAGATATAAGGCTTTGAACAATTATTTTCGATAGTTTTGATATTTCCTGAAAATAGTTGTTGACATATCTTCGGTATTCGGTTTATAATTCATTCGCGCTTTGAAAAAGGTGTGGCTAACGGAAGCTTAGCTCAGCTGGGAGAGCATCTGCCTTACAAGCAGAGGGTCACAGGTTCGAGCCCTGTAGTTTCCACCAATGGTACGGCGCAGTAGTTCAGCCTGGTTAGAATGCCAGCCTGTCACGCTGGAGGTCGAGGGTTCGAGCCCCTTCTGCGTCGCCATTAACATTAGGCCGGACATCTTAAAGGTGTTCGGCCTAACTCTTGCTCAGATAGCTCAGTCGGTAGAGCAGGGGACTGAAAATCCCCGTGTCGGCAGTTCGATTCTGTCTCTGAGCACCAAAGCGTTAGAAAGCTCTTTCTTTTGCCCATAAATTGCAAAAGAAAGAGTTTTTGCTTATAGGGAGAAGATAATTAATGACGATAAGGAAAAGACTGACGCCGGCTCTTTCAACATTGCTGTTCCTTTTGACAGCAGTGGCTTGTCAGGTCGTTGCTATCAAGATCTTCCCTCATGTTGTAGGATCCACTCTTATTGAAGATAACGCATATATCCTTACGAGGATGATGGAAGGCTACCTAGTGGTCCTTACGGTCATCTTTGCGGTATTCACAAGATTCAAGATCCATTTCGAATGTTTAAATCCGGGAAAAGAGAGAGTCAAGAAAGATCTCATCATCAGCGCTGTCATCAGCGTTGTTCTTATCGGCGGCCTTTGTGTTGTGCGTGTAGTGCAAAATTTCTTTTTCCCTGAGATCGCAGCAAGGCCCTGGTTCGGAAGCCTTTATCTCGGAACTTATATGCGCTGGTTCTATCCCATCAGTGCGGTACTGCAGGAGATCTTCGTAAAGGGTGTTGTGGAAGACAACATCAGTGCTTCCTGCAAGAAATACAACAAGCATTTCTCCGTCTGGATGACGGCTTTATTCTTCTTCGTTCTCCACATGGGTTATGAACTTCCCATGATGTTCGGCGCTGCAATCCTTTGCGCTCTTACAGGTTATCTCTATGAGAAAAACAAGTCCGTATGGGGCAGCATCCTGATCCATTTTGTCATCGGATTTATGCCGAAGATAATCGGAGTCTCACGCTGATCAGCAATTTGTCATAACATTGTTACAAAGCCTGTAATATAGGGATATTACAGTTTGTTGACATTACGTTTTCGCCTCACTTTTAATAATAATGCTTATGCTATACTCCAAAATATCTAGTCATGAAAAATTGCGATTTTGCAAGCTTTTGAGGTATTTATGGAGACGGACAATCTTACTAAATTTCGCAAGATAGTTGCCGGTTTGGAGCCCGCTAAGAGAGAGGCTCTTATGGCCCGCATGAAGGGCATGTCCAAAGAAGAGGCCATGGTTCTGGTTAACCGCATGGTCGAGATTTCCGAGCAGCGCAAGATCGAGATCACGGCAAGACCCAAGGTCCTCGCCGGAGGCGGCAGGGAAGTCTCTGCGCCTGTGGCTGATCATGAAGTAACAAGACCACGCACATATAGAGAAATGCCTGACATCTCAGGTATTGAGATCGTAAAAAATCCCGACAGAAGAACTCCTTCCACCCGTGCGGTAAGACCTCAGCAGCGTCCGATTAAGAGGACTGAGCCTGCTGTGGCAAGAGCCGGAAGGAATCAGGTAGCAATGATGATCGCTCAAAGAGCGCGTGAAGCATTTGAGGCTCAGCAGAAGAAGACGAGAAATCAGGTTCTCACAAGAAAGATCCTGAAGAAAACCCTTAAATATCTTGGCAGAGTCATGTGCGTTGCAGTTACGACACTTGCGCTCGTTCTTGCAGGCTTTTACACATTCCTCGGAATCATCATGAAGGGACCTTCCCCTCATTTAAGAGACCAGTTCGTTCCTTCAGTTATGGAATCTTCTGCAGGCGGTGTTCTTGCCAGAATGATCCTTTCTGACGAGGAGATCGACGCTATCCTTAATTCAAACAAGACACAGGCATTCGATGAGATCACTGACACGACACTTGTTAACGCCATGGCAGCAGAGCAGAAGCAGAAGGCTGAAGATAATGCAGCGGCTGTAAACGAGCTCGATCCTGACGGTGACGGCATTGAAGTGCACGACGTATCAGGCCCGATGTATCACGGAAAGATGCTTGTTATCTACGATCCTTCCCGCATCATGGTCGCTACGATCGATAACTATAACCACAACGGTGCAGGCCTTACATTAAAGCAGCTCATCGATAAGTACGGCGGCGTCGGCGGTATCAACGGCGGACAGTACGAAGATACAAACGGCATGGGTATTGGCGGCTGGCCTGAAGGCATCGTTATCTCCGAAGGCAAGCTCCGTATGGGCAGCAAGGGCGGCACATATAATGTTTACGGCCTTACAAAGGACAATGTCCTCGTAGTAGGCAGCATGACAGCCCAGAAGGCATTAGATATCGGTGTAAGAGACGCTGTATCTTTCGGTCCTGCACTTATCGTCAACGGCGTTGCTGCAAAGTACAGCGGTGCAGGCGGCGGACTTAACCCCAGAACAGCAATCGGCCAGAGAGAAGACGGCGCTGTCCTTTTCCTCGTTATCGAAGGAAGAAAGACTTCTTCAATGGGCGCTACAATGGCTGACCTTATCAAGGTAATGCAGGATTACGGCGCAGTTAACGCAGCTAACCTGGACGGCGGAATGTCCTCTGCAATGTGGCTTTACGACGATGAACTCGTATCAAGTTCATCCATAAGAGTATCTCGCCAGATGCCTACGGCTTTCATTATCCTTCCTCCGAAGGACGGAACTGCACAGGGCACGGAGGGTTAAATGAAATCCTCACAGACTGACATCAGAAGCAACAGCACTAAGGAAAACGGGAAGGGGAAGATAAACTACTTCCTCGTTTTTCTGATTTGCTGGCTTGTTGTAGTGGCAGGCTTTATCGGCTGGTTCCTTTTAAGGTTCAATGATTTCGCGGCAAACTACGAAGCGCAGTACCAGGCATCGCTCCCTATCCATAAGGCAGAAGAGATCACCAAGCATTTTAATGATCACGATGTCGACTATATCCTCGAGAACATGACCGAGAAGCCCCCTGTTACAGGCTTCGAAAATGATACAGTCGTAAGAGATTACATCACGGAACTTCTTGCGGATAAGACTTTCTCGTGTTCTGAATCAGATAATTCCAGTGAGGCAGCTCCCGAGTTCAACGTTAAGACTTCAGACGGATTCCTTGTTGCAAAGATCAATCTCTCTGAAGACAGCACAAAGAAGCTCCCTTATGGTTTTAAGGCATGGAAGGAAAACGGACTTGTTTTCTATACCGCGGCATCAGTTGAGGTTAATGTATCTGCACCTGAGACTTATACGGTCTATGTAAACGGAATAGAACTTACTGAGGGTAATCTTGCAGGCGATATCAAGGAATCAGAGCTTACGCAGTATGTTGAGCCTTACGGAAGGATCCCAGGCACTTCGACTTATAAGGTTACAGGCCTTTACAAAAAGCCGGTAGTAACTGCGAAGGACTATCTCGGTCATGAGTGCGACTGCGTTTACGATGAGAAGACTGATACTTATACTGTCGGATTCATCAAGGATTTCGAAGGCAGGGAAGAGCTCTCACAGTATGCAATAAAGTTCGCTTCGACCTTTGCAAACTTTGTCTCGCAGGATGCCGGAGCATATGCTCTTGATAAGTATTTCCCGAGCGGAAGCAAGGCATTGAGCTACATCAAGCGCAACTCTTCAAGAGAACTCTATACGAACCACGGAAAAGTTGAGATCAAGAACGGCCAGATCAAGGATGTTACGGTATTCTCAGATGAGATCGTCTACATGGAAGTCTATGTTGAACAGCACATGCAGATGTATTTCGGATCCAAAGAACCTGAGGTGCTTCCGACAGACGCCCACGTATATTTCGTGAAGATCAAAGGCAAGTGGTACGTAGGCGGGATCCAGTACTAAAACAAAGCTTAAAGCCCTCACAATGAGGGCTTTTTAATTGCCGTAGTTTTACCGCAGAATACTTCTTTTTGTAACGCACATGAAACTTTGTCCTTTATTTAAAATGATACAATCACAGTAGAGTATTATCGGACAATTCTCTAAGGGGGTACATGGCCTTGGATTTTACATATTCTAACGACGGTTTCCTGCCGTACGAGTCTTTTGACTACATCTTCGGTGAGCGCGAGATGCCTGAATTCGGCAAGGTCGCATCACCTTTTATGAAGCCTCTCAAGACATGGAAGTTCTATCTTGCGAACGGTCAGTCCGAGATCCCGTTCGGCGTTATGAATTCCTCTTTCGACGATTCAGACTGGCCTCTCGTAAACTGCCCTTCTACATGGCAGACAGAAGGCTTCGGACTTCCCCAGAATCTTATCTACGATTACCCTGAAAGACTTGCTCAGGATACAGCAAGGAAAGAAGAGACGATAAGCGACAAGTATGTTCTTAAGTCTGTCGGCAATGACGATGACGAAGTGGGCATCTACAGGACCACTGTCGTATTTAAGCCCGAGGACATTGACAGAGCGCTTTATCTTGAGACATCCGGTATCTGCGGAAGCTTCAAGGTGTTCGTTAACGATAAGCTCCTCTGCAATTCTCATGCGCTCTATACGAGAAAGAGACTTCTCATCTCAGGTCTTGTTAAGGCCGGTGTTAACCAGATCACGATCATCGTAAACCGCTATGACAGGGACGACAGCGGACATATCATCCTTGATGCGATGAACTACGGTTTTGCAGGAATCTTCAGACCCATCATGATCGTTGAGGATTCTCTGCTCGAGTTATCGAACCTTCATATCCAGCTCGAATATGTTCCTTCGGCTTATATCTCCGAAGTCGCGAAAATGGATGCCCTGGCTACGCGCTCATCCGTATCCCGTGTCCCTCACGGCGACTTCATGATCAAAGTCGACTTTACGATGAGGAACCACACAAATTACATGATCCCCTATTCCGTCCGTATATCGCTTCTTGAGGCGAGGGCGGAGTACGATCCTTATAAACTCCCATTCGTCAATATCAAGGGCCAGAGCGAGCCTGTAGTGGGCGTAGTGGACACTTTGAAGGACACAAGGGCCAGCACGGATTTCGTTGCACTTGATGTTGCACAGTGGTCAGACTGCACACCGGTCCAGTACGACATCGTTTTCGAGGTCATGGATTCGGAAGGAAAAGTCATCTGCGCGAAGAAGAAGAGATTCGGCTTCAGAACGACGGAGATCGTTCAGGATAAGCTCAATATCAACGACCGCCGCGTTAATCTGATGCTCGTTAAGTACTACGAGTTCGATCCGCAGAACGGTATCGCCGTTCCCCAGGACCGTATGCGCCAGGATATCATCCTCATGAAGCGCGCAGGCATCAACGGCGTTATTGCTGACGGTATGCCTTTGTCTGACGAATTCTTAAATCTCTGCGACCAGTACGGTATGTACGTAATCGCGACATCAGCTGATTTCTATATGAGAGATTATGTCGAGAGCTGCATGAACCATCCGTCAGTCGTTATGTGGGGATTCCAGAAGTACAACTTCAATTATGAGGCAGCAAGCAGAGTAAAGCATGAGTGCCTCCTTATAGACGATACAAGGCCCTGGTATTCCGAAGCAGTTGTTGCAGCATCTTCAGGCAAGAAGGGAAAGCCCATTGAGAGAATATCCGATATGAAGCCGCTGCCGAGTGAGGCAGGCGCTGTTTTCGGACCTTGGGAAGATCTCTGTCTCGACAGAAAGAAGATCTTCGGCCTCAACAGGACAGGAAGAAATCTCTTCGAATCTATTCCCGGAAGAACCAGATTTACCGATGACGACACACTCTATAAGTGGATTCATCACGCAGATCTCGTAGGCGGGAAGCAGAAGGAGAATTCATGTATCGGTCAGGGAATCGTTGACGCAGAGCGTAACCCGCATCCGATCTATCTTGATATCAAGAAGCAGTGCCAGTCCATTGCGATCTTTGCATCAGCAGGCGACCCGGCAACTCTTACGATGCGTAATTCCAACCAGTTCGGCTATACACAGGAACTGGATCTCGAATGGAAGATCCTTCTCGGCGGCAGGGCCATCATGTCAGGAAGAGGCATGATCCCTGAGATCGAACCTTTCGGCTCAAGAACTCTGAAGTTCCCGTTTGCCACTGAAGTGTTCACGACACCCGGCTGGGCACAGGGCAAGGCTGAGTTCGTTGAGATGTATATGAACGCGCTCTCGAAAGAGCTGGTTTTCGACATCACATTGAAACTCCACAAGGATACCTATTATGCGAAAGCAGGCTATGAGGTTGCCTTCTATCAGGACGTTCTGACAGACCAGATCGCAAGTCCTGTAGCAGAGGATATCTCTTCTGCAGCAGGTTTGGGAAGCGGCGAGAAGTCCCAGGCAAATCCTGCGATGCAGCTTGGCTCAGGCAAGTCTCCTAACAGCGGCCTTAATACAGGAATAGACAGCGATGTTGCACTCCCCGGCATGGACGATCAGGCTCTTCTTACAGAAGAAGACGGCGGAAGGCTGGAGAGAATGAATCAGTCTTCAGATCTCAGCGATTATCGGGATGATTTCTCACCTGAAGAGGAGATGATTTCTGACGTTATTACGCATAACTCTGTATCAACTGTATCTCACGGTCTTCTCGTAGGATTAGGCAACTTCAGGATCGGATTCTCCAGAGAGCCCGGAAGCCTTGAGAGGCTTGAGATCGCAGGCTTCAACTTCCTTAAGGGACCTCTCATGCCGAGCTTCTACCGTTGTCCTTCAAATATCGACAGAACAGACAGAAGCTTTATCCTTGCACGCACCGTATTCTCCAAGGAGAGCGATTACGAGCATATCCAGAACTCCATTAAGTTCATCGGAACCGAGTACGGCAGCAGAGACGGCGAGTTCACCATGATCTCACGCTATAAGTCTTTTGCGATGCACGGAGAAGTCCTCGTATTCTATGAAGTCCCCAAGGCTGATACAGTGAGAGTAACTCTCGAGTTCAAGCCTAAGTACGATATGGTCAGATATGGTATAAGATTCCCCATAGTAAAGGATGACTGCGTATGTTCATGGTACGGCAGAGGTCCGGGTGAATCCTATGTAGACCGTAAGAATGCAGCAAGATTAGGTGTTTATTCCGCAGGTGCAGGCAAGATCTATCACCCTTATGCAAGACCTTCGGAGAACTCATCTCACGCTGATACGCAGGTAGTTAAGTTCACAAACGGAGACGGTGACTCTATTGAGATCAGAAGGATCGGATATAACCCGAAGTTCGATTTTACGGTACTTCCTTATACTCCTGAGCAGATGAACGAGTTCCTGCACGAGGAACAGCTCATGAATAACGATTTCTGCGAATTTTTCGCTGACTTTGCCTCAAAAGAGATCGAGAGAACGAAGGATAATATATCCACTCAGCCCCTTAAGAAGGACGTTAAGTACAGGGAAACATTTGAGATACGTCTCGTGCCTTCACAGAGCTGAACAAAAAATCAGAACAGTCTAAAGGAGAACAATAATGGATAACAAGGAAAGAATGCTCGCAAACCTTCCTTATAAGTCATGGATGGACGGACTTAATGAGGAACGCATGGAATGTAAGAAGAAGCTTTACGAGTACAATAATATGCATCCCGAAAAGCAGGAGGAGAGGGAAAAGCTCCTCCGTGAGATCTTAGGCAAGACCAAGGAAGGCTACCTCTGCATTGAATCGCCTTTCCACTGCGACTATGGTTACAACATCGAAGTCGGAACAGACTTTTTCGCAAACTATAACTTCATAGTCCTTGATGTAGGCAAGGTTAAGATCGGCGACCACTTCATGTGCGGCCCTAATGTTCAGATCTGCACAGCAGGACATCCCATTCATCCCGAATCAAGGAATTCCGGCTATGAATACGGAATTGACATTACCATCGGTGAGAATGTCTGGATCGGCGGCAACGTGCTCGTCTGCCCGGGCGTTACGATCGGCAATAATGTCGTAATCGGCGGCGGAAGCGTAGTAACCAAGGACATTCCCGACAATGTCGTAGCTGTAGGCAATCCCTGCCGCGTGTTAAGGGAGATCACTGAAGAAGACAGACATTATTATTTCCGCGACAGGAAGTTCGACGTCGACGATTATATGTAATTGTTTTTGAATTATTACTTGAGTTTAATGCCCGGCTGGATTGCCGGGCGTTTTTATGAGTATGCGAAAAAATACAGGCGGAATTACAGGCACCGCCTGGAGTTCCGCCTGGAAAATGACTGTTTTAAGCCCAGACTTCAGGTTAAACATCAGGCGCCGCCTGGAGTTCCGCCTGATATGCGGCAAAACATGCGGCAGCGCCGTTCATTCTGCCGTTCAAAATGCCGTTTTTAGCCCAAATGAACGGCAAAACATGCGGCCGCGCCGTTCATTTCGCCATTCATTTCGCCGTTCATATTCAGAATTACGGCTAAAAGTTCGGCTACGGCCTGGAAAACAGCCTGGATTATTGCCCAAAACCGCGAAAATCACGGCTAAATGTACGGCTACAGCCTTGAAAACACCCGCGATTTGGACCCTCGCAAAAACTCTAAAAAACGATTATTGCTTTAGTCAATTAAATGGTACACTAAATTCATAATTATCTTGGAGGGAAGATCTATGAATAAATGGACCAGGGCGGCCATACCGGCTTTGTTGATTCACTGTTCTATCGGTACGGTCTATTGTTGGAGCACGTTCAAAGCATCTATAGCGGAAGCTATAAAGATGAGTCCTTTTGCAGTAGGCTGGGCATTCAGCTTGGCGATCTTCTTTCTCGGTATGTCAGCCGCTTTTGCGGGCAAGATCGTTGAACAGAACATTCACAGATCTTCACTCATATCGGCTATCTGCTTTACTGCAGGTATGCTGGGCACCGGAGCTGCGATCAAGTTCTTCCAGGGACCTTTGGCCCTGATCCTGATCTATATCTTCTACGGATGCATAATGGGAATCGGTCTTGGCATCGGTTACTTAACGCCTGTTAAGACTCTGATGCTCTGGTTTAAGGACAATAAAGGTCTTGCAACCGGCATATCCATCATGGGATTCGGACTTGCAAAGGCGATTGCAACTCCCATTATGGAGTTCCTCCAGAACAAGTTCGGCATTGCTCCGATGTTCTTTATCCTCGGATGCGTTTATTTTGTAATGATGTTTGCAGGACATCTCCTTCTTAAGAAGCCTGAGGGTTGGGTCGAGGATAAGGCCGTCAACAGCAGCTTCAAGGCCACATCGATGTTTAAGGACAAGACATTTATCGGCATCTGGCTCATCTTCTATATCAATATCCACTGCGGTCTCATGCTTATCACATATGAGAAGCAGCTCCTTAATGAGAAGTTTGCAGGTCTTGCGATCCTTGCCACGATCGTTGCGGTAGTTCCTTCGGTTACTGCTGTATGCAACGCTTTGGGACGTATCGGCTATTCCACCATATCGGATAAGATGAAGGACCGTGCTACTGTATACGGCATAATTTTCCTGTCCTGCGTGGCGCTCTGCGGGCTTTCCGCTCTTGCAGGAAACGGCTGGGTCATCATAATTCTTCTCATGGTCATCAACCTGGGTTACGGAGGCGGCTTCTCCACATTGCCTGCGCTTCTCGAATCAAGGTTTGGAATGAAGAATATCTCAAAGATCCACGGCCTTTCGCTTTCGGCATGGGCTGTTGCCGGAATCACGGGCAACAATCTTTCAGAGATCATCCTTTCCAATACGAATAACAACTATACGGTCATAATCATTACCGCCATGATCCTCTACGCTGCTGCGGGAGTTATTTATTTCACTATGGTAAAGGCGAAGAAATCCTGATATGCCTATTTGCGTTTCAACAGAGGTAATGAGAGCAAGTGACAAGTGGACTATCGAGAACCTTGTTCCTTCAAAAGAACTGATGGAAAGAGCCGGAAGGGCTATTTTCGGGCAGGTGGAATGGAAAGCACCTGTCGGTATCATATGCGGCAAAGGCAATAACGCGGGCGACGGCTTTGTCGTTGCGTCGCTCCTTAAAGATCACGGGATCGATTGTGAGATCGTTCTCCTTTACGCTGACGCTTTCTCTGAGGACGGGAAGTATTTCTATGACAAGTGCATCGAAAAAGGCGTGCGGAGCGTAACTGAGGGCAATTACGGCGCTTATAACACCATTCTCGATTGTATTTTCGGAACAGGGTTTAAGGGTGAAGTAAAAGAGCCTGCGAAAACCGCGATAGAGAACATAAACTCATCCGGTGCTTATGTAGTTTCCGCAGATATAAACAGCGGGCTTAACGGAGACACGGGTCTTGGCGATCTTTATGTGAGATCTGACCTTACAGTTTCGATCGGAACGTTTAAATACGGGCATTTCCTCGGGCATGCAAAAGAAGCCATGAAGGATAAGGTCAACTGCGATATCGGGATAAAGATAATAGGGGAGACTAAAGAACTTGACTGACAGTAAAGTATTGTATGTAACTGATCTTGACGGAACGTTGATGAGGTCCGATATTACGATCTCAGATTATACCGTCAGGACGATAAACGCGCTTGTTGATAGAGGAATGAATTTCACATATGCGACGGCCAGATCCATCGAGAGTGCAAGACCTATCGCGGGCGGCCTTAAGCTGAAGCTTCCTGTTATCACGAGAAATGGTGCTGTGCTTGCAGACAATAATACCGGCAGGCACATAGAGAAGTCTGTCTTTACAGCTGATGAAGTGCAGCTGTTGAAGGAGACGCTGGAAGAATTGCCTTTATGCGGTTTTGTGTCCTGCTTCATAGGTGAGAAGATGATCAAGACCTATATGGAAGGTTCGCATACAGAAGCATTCCAGGGATATATCGATTACTATAAGGATGATCCCATGATGGCCTCGAAAACCAATATTGAGGACATGTTCTGCGGTGAGCCCGGCTATGTCACGCTGTTAGGTGAGAAGGAATACATCAGACCGATTTATGAGAGGGTAAAAACATATCAGGGCTGGGAATGCCTGTTCCAGAAGGATACTTACAGGGATGAATACTGGCTCGAGATCTGCCCCCGGAACTGCACCAAGGCAAAGACCATCCTAAAGCTTAAGGAAAGATACGGCTTTGAAAAGCTCGTCGTATTCGGAGATGCACTAAACGATATCCCGATGTTTGAGATAGCGGATGAAGCATACGCAGTAGAAAATGCCATAGACAGTCTGAAGGCAATCGCAACGGGCGTGATCGGTAATAACAACGAAGACTGTGTCGCACAATTCCTGAAGAATATAGAAGCTTCCTGATATCAGGAAGCTTCATCTAATACTGTCTGTATTCTTCTTTGCATTACCGGGATTATGTCATCCAATGATTTGTTTCCGTTGAAATATGCAGAAGATTCTTCTCTTAATATGTCTTCTATAGCCTTACCGAGATTGGTTCCGCCGTATGAGCCGGAGAGAAGCTCGATATACTTGTCAATTGAATCTGCAGGTACTCTGTCATTCTCGGTGGGCTTATGGCCCAGCTCCATCTGGAGATTGTTATCGTCGTTATACTCACTCAGCTGTTTCTCGGCAATTGCTCTTAATGCCTTCTTGTTGATAGGATTGCTCCAGGATTCGACCTGGACATCATATGAGAGAAGGATCTTTATATATTCGACGCATGCTTCAGGAAAAGCCGATCTGTTGGATATGCTTACGAATTCGCTGGAGATCGTCTGAGGACCTCTGCCGTCAAATGAGGGAAGACCATAAACGCCTACGCCGTTGCCGAAATTACGGTAGCCGTCGATGAAACTGTCAAAGGAATAGAGGTTACCGTACTGTGCACCGAGCCTGCCTGCAATAACTGCATTGTGTGCATCGATCTGGGCCTGAACAGCCGCGACTGAAGAATTATGTTCGTAAACACCGGTTTCATCATAATCGTAACTATTGCGTCCGTTTACCTCAACATATTCAATGAGCTTACGGAATTCCTCACCTTTAAGATTGACCTTGCCGTCCTTGATGAAGAGGTCGCTCATGTTCATGAAGAGCTTGGAGAAGTATTCTGCTTTGCCCATGTTGTAACCGGAAGTGTAACACATCGGGTCGTTTCCGTTGCATCTGTCCTTTACAAACTCCGCATATTCATCGAACGTGAAGCCTTTCTGTCCGGATGGTATATTTGCAGAAGCGGTCAGTATTCCCGTTGCGGAAATATCAAGAGGGAAGCGGTATATCTCATCGCCCATCATTGATGCTTCAATGGCATTGGTGAAGTAGTCGTCCTTATATGCTCCGTTTGCAAGATCGAGGTAAGGCGCAAGATTTACATAACGTCCGCTTATTCCGGGATCTGCAGGCGGATCTGACGATCTGATGATGTCGGCATCGACATCAATCGGTTCCATGTTCTTGTCATAAGGGAAAACATACTTAAGGAAGTATGAATCATTGCTGTTATTAAACTTATAGAGTGCAAGAAAATCAATCGTCTCCATATTGACTGAATCCTTATCGTTGGAAAGAGTAAGGACAGTCTTGCCGGCATGAGGATTTTTTGCCTGCTTTTTAAGGTGCATGATCTTATAGTTGCCCCATCCGTAAAGGCTTGTCGGATCGTATTCCTCACCGCCTAAGATGATTTCGCTGCCATCTTCGGAGACATAAAGGATCTTGGATTCTATGGTGTCAATAAGAGATGCATCGATATCAAAGTATCCACAGATAGGCTTAAAATCTCCTGTCTGGCTGTCGACATAATTAAGACCGTTGAAGTCTCTTGCGAACATCTTGCCGGATGTATATTCAAGTTCATAGCTGCTTGTTCCGTATAAGGATTCGATCTCTTTTATCTCGGTTGTGCTTCCTGAGAAATCGATCATGAGGAATACGTCTTCTGCTGATCTGAGGTAGACAGGCAGGATAACCTTGCCATTCTCGGCAGGTATTATCTCACCATAATCCTCATAAGTCGCATTGATTATCTCGTAGAGTTCAAGTCTCTCGACGCCTTCCGGCCTGACGACCATTAGTTCCTCATAGAATCCGCCGGTGCCATCATCCGTATCATATTCAGCAAGCCTGATAAGATAATTACCTGAAGCAGAATATATATCTCTGATCTCAAGGTTTCCCTGGTTAAAAGAGTAACGTTCATCATAAGCGGCTATGGAAAAATTCTGGCCGTTTAACAGATAGGTATACCTCTGATCTTTATTATTTGTATCAACTATCTGTTCAAGGGTGTTCATCTTATTATCCGTGATCCAGGCTTTGCCAAGCATACTGTAACGGCCGGGGGACAACACCTTTGCATAATTTGTTTTGTTCAGAAGTTTACCGTCGAAAGAAAACTCAAGGATAGACTGGTCATAATACTTGAGGATCTCATCTTCCTTCATATCTTTACGGTACTCGAAATGCTTAGTTGCGTCTGCCTTAATGAATATCGATGAATCAGTAGCACCGATAGTCTCAAAACCAGTATATTCATACTCTTCTTTAGGATAGAAGGAATTCAGATAGAACTTGTCACATGAATACCATGTGTCATCTTCTTTGATTACCTGATAATCCTTTTTCTTAGATGAGCATGAGATAGCAGGCACAGCGATAAGCACTGCCAGAGTTAATGATAAAAGCTGTTTTCCATTGAGAGTTTTCATACGCTTATTCTAAACCAATCTTTCCGGGAAAAGAGTAAAGATTCGGGAAACATTTATCTCCGCAAATTGATTTGAAAAACGTTTAGGACTAAGATTTTGACATGAGCAAAATATTGATCGTAGAAGATGATGAAGATATCGGTGCAGTCCTTCAAAGGGAACTTACAAAGGACGGCTTTGAAGTCATTCGGGCAGTAACTGGAACCGAAGGGCGTTTGATGCTTGGGGCAAATCCTGACCTGATCCTTATGGATCTTATGCTGCCGGGACTTACTGGCGAGGAACTCCTGACACATATTCCGAAGGAGACCCCCGTAATAGCAGTCAGCGCGAGATCTTCAGTAGATGATAAGGTATCACTTCTTACAAGCGGATGTGTAGATTACATAACTAAACCTTTTGATATTAAGGAGCTTAAGGCAAGAGTAATAGCAGCGCTTCGTACCGCGGAAGGGAAGAAGCCAGGTGGCCGCATCAAATGTGGGGAAATGGAGATCGACACCGATAAGCACGAGGTGACGATCAGTGGTGTGGAATTAAAGCTTACAAGGACCGAGTATGCGATATTGAAGATGCTCGCGACGGGAAAGGGCAGGGTCATCTCAAAGTCTGAATTGCTGGACCTGATCAAGTCTGAGACGCCTGACTGTACCGAGAGCTCGGTCAAAGTTCATGTAAGCAACCTTCGCAAGAAAATCAAGGAAATAACCGACACAGAGTATATAGAAGCAGTATGGGGCATAGGCTTCAAGCTGAAAGGAGATTCTTAATGGAAAACGTACTGTCAGTCAAGGATTTATGCAAGAACTACGGCAAATCGAAGGTTCTCAAAGGCGTTAATCTTGATATCCCGAAGGGATCGATTTTCGGCCTTGTTGGAAGAAACGGTGCAGGTAAGACCACTCTTATGAGAATAGTCACAGGTCTTGCTGAGCCCACTTCAGGAACATACAGCATCGGAGGCGTCGAAAATACTGACAGGAAGATCTTAGGTGTCCGAAGAAGAATGGGTTCCATTACTGACAGTCCCGCTTTATACAAGAACTTATCAGCTTATGACAACATCAAGCTTCAGTATATAAATCTCGGAATGACTTCTTTCGATGACATTCCGGAACTTCTTGAACTGGTCGATCTGAAGGATACAGGCAGGAAGAAGGCAGGCAAGTTCTCTCTCGGTATGAGACAGAGACTTGGTATTGCCATCGTTCTTTGCGGAAAACCTGATATCCTGGTTCTTGATGAACCTATCAATGGCTTAGATCCCCAGGGCATCATCCAGATGCGTGAGATACTCTTAAGGATCAACCGCGAAAGGCATACTACGATCCTTATCTCCAGCCACATTCTTGAAGAGCTCTCAAAGCTCGCTACACATTATGCCTTCATCGAGAAGGGTGAGATCTTACAGACATTAAGCAGCCAGGAGCTCATGAGCAAAGTGCGCAAGTGCTCAAGGATAAAGGTGTCTTCAACAGATCTTTTATTCCCTGTTTTCGACCGCGAGAAGATCGATTATAAGATCGACAATCAGGATACGATCGATATCTATTCAGATATTTCAGCCAAGCACATAATTCAGCTCGCTGACGAAGCAGGCGTTGATGTCATCAGCATAAATGAGAATAACGAAAGCCTCGAAGGTTATTTCATGAACCTTGTTGCCAAGAAGGACGGAATCTCGTGATAAGAGCGCTTAAATCATCCTTTTTCAGATTTTACAAGACAGGGGCACTTTATCTGACAGTGGCCGGCTCTGTTGCGTTCGCATTTCTTGTGGCGCTATATGTTTATGGTGAATACTTTTCGATCTACGCATTCAAAAGACCGAGATTTCTTGATAACAACTTCGTTCTGATGTGCATGAATGCATTGCTTTATGTAATGCCGTTTGCGATCGCAGTCTTCTGCGTTCTGTTCACCGGAACTGATCTGGAATACAGGTCGATCAACAATAAGATTACAACAGGAATATCCAGGATCCAGATCTATTGCGCAGATCTGACCGTATCGCTTCTTGCGTCGGTAATATCGTGCGCCATTCAAGAGGGATTAATATTCCTGATCGTAAAAATATGGGCTGTTAAGTCGACCATAAGATTTGATACATATCTTATTGGAATGATGATCACCGTCGTAATCATCTGTATTTCCTTTACGGCACTCTATACATTTTTCCAGTACTTTGCGAGCAACAAATTACTGGCTCTGGTGATCACCTTGATGATAATCCCGTGTGTCATGATATGCTCTACATTGATAAGCGTTGACCTGAAAGAGCCATACAGAACTCTTGCATATGTAGATGAGACCGGTGAGACAGAGTGGCGGTTAAACCCAAATTATGTCAGCGGTACAAAACGCGAGATCTACACATTCATTATCGAAGCAAGTCCATATTCCGATGACGAGGATTTCTATCTTAATACCAAAAAGAATCTTCAAAAACAGACGGCAGCTGCCGCTATTATTTTCGTATTGTCAACAGCTGCAGGTTTTCTGGCGATAAGTAAGAAGGAGTTCCCTTAAGCTTATGAAAAAAATATTTGTGGGGATGTTTTTCAGGCTTTTTAAAGGCTTTGAACTCTATGTCTTAATAGTTGCAATAATGCTTTCTTCTGCATACGTGATTACCCGTCAGATTTATGAAGACGGCTTTGTCTGCATAAGCCGAACTGATGATACATTCAATATAGTATATGAAGACAAAGAAATAGTAATTACCAGAGGTAATATTGAACAATATAAATTTGCAAGCCTTGAAGCAAGTGATTATGACGCATACAGATGCTATATCGATAAGCTTCCTGATGACGTGTACAGCACGCTTGATGGTACAGCGGCATTATGGCAGCATGAAATGACCCTTTTTATCCAATTGATCGGCAGTGTTCATTATATGCCGGCAATATTGATCGTTTTATTTATTCCGTTCTTTTTCGGAAGGCTTTTCAGTGACGGTACGGTAAAGAACCTGATAGCCAGTGGTCACAGCAAAAGAAGGATATATTTTGCATCGCTTCTTTTTACTCTGGTAATAGACATCTTAATGACCATTTTATCTTTAGGCGTGCTGGCAGTATTTTGCGCTTATTATAATTGGCGGCCTCCGGTGTATCTGCCTGTCATTCTTTCATATATCCTGATTGAAATTCTGGTAGTATTTAACGTCTCCGCAATATGCATTGCTGCACTGTTTATCAGCAAGAAAAAAGTTGCTGCCATTATCGTTGGCTTTGTTGTCGCTGCTTTTATGTTCATCCCTTTAATGGAGTTCCTTTTTGCTGTGGTTTTCGAAGATGCATACGATGTTGATACAGACAGTCCGGAGTTTCAGAAGTATATAACTATACAGAGAGAAGAAGGCTCAAATGCCTTGCAGCAGAGATTTATCATGTCTGATTTTGATGTAGTCTATACTTATCAAGGGGAGGATTTTTCCCTGGTTCGAAATCAAAAAATGCCTGTGGGTCAAAAAACTTTTTACTTCACTCAGATCTATATGGATCCTTATCTGGTTCCACATCTCCAGCAATTTGGTATTTATCCTTATATGATGTACCGTGACGGACCTATAGCCGTTAATGCCGCTAACTGTCTTGCCTGGACCACTCTCATTACGATAGCCGGATATACAGTTTTTAAGAAACGGGAGATTGCGTGAATCCATGAAAAAGATATTAGCAGGGTATTTCTACAGATTAATAAGAGGATTCGAAATATGGGTCCTTCTGGCGGTCCTTTTGCTCAGTACCACATATATGAATTATTCCGGGTTTAACAGGGAGAGGTTCATTTCTATTAATCTGACCGGAGAAGAGATTACGGAAGATATAAGAAGCAAAGATGAAACCACATATGTCAATATTGGTCCGGATGAGATCGATCAGTACAGATTTGCCGGCCTCGGTGTAAGCGCATACGATGTTTACAGGATGGAAGGAGAGGTGCTGCCCAAAGCGGAACGTGATATTTTATGCCGCCGTGATAAAGTCTGCTTCGCCAGTGAGGAAGCCAATTTTATAATCAATTCGGTTAAGGACAGCTGCATCATGCCAATTATTCTTATCGTGCTGTTTATAACATTATTCTTCGGCAGGCTTTTCAGTGATGGTGTGATCAAGAATCTTATAGCTTCAGGTCTTAATAAACGTACGATCTATCTGTCGTCACTATTATTTACAAGCATTTTGAATCTTGTGATACTGGCAGTAAGCATTGGTGTTGTCGCACTCTTCTGTCTGATTTATAAGTGGCATCCACCGGTATATCTGCCGATGCTGCTTTTTATAGTTCTGATCAATTTTCTGATGGCAACTACTGTTTCATCTATGGTTCTGGCAGTGCTCTTTGCCAGCAGAAAAAGGACTGCTGCGGTAATTACAGGTTTTGTTGTGGTCTTCTCGATGTTCTTTATCCCGTATACTCCTGCAATACTTATACTTGAAGCTAACACTAATGGTTACTACGAAGAGGAGAACGAACGTTATAAAGAAGTAAGAGATGAACTGAGTGTATATGGCATGCATATTCTTGAATCCAAGTTTGACCTGCTTGCCTATTCAGAGAGATTTTACTATAAAGATGGAATGGAATACTTTCCTTTCAAAATCAACCTTCCGGAACCTGTGCAGAAAGGCCTGATACTTTGGATATACTCTGATCACGCACTGTTAAGAAGAACTGGTTGGCGTGAGTATCCGATGTACAGAGATGGTGTTTATACGGTCAATGCCGCTTGTAATGTTTTCTGGAGCGTCTTATTTAATGCTGCGGGATTTATGATCTTTAAAAAGCGCGAGCTTATCTGACAGGTGATCCTATGAAAAAGATGATCTCAGGTTACTTTTTCCGGCTTGTCAGGAGCTATGAGATCATAGCTGTTTTGATCCTGTTTGCAATTGCCTCGGTCTATGTTACTTCGATGATGCTCAATTTCGACCCGAGCATTAAATTGATCCGGACTAATGACGGCTATTATGGCGGCAGGGACCATTCTGTTTATATAGACGCAGGCAATGTTAAGCAATACAGTTTTGAGAGTCTCGGTGCAAGTGCTTATGATGTTGCAAGGTGTTATTCTGAACCGATCCCGCAGGATGTTTATGACAAGATCGCAGGTCCGGATTCATATAATTCTGCGTACTTTGAGTACCGCGCTCTTATGTATGTATTATTTTACCTTCACTTGCTTCCGGCGATAGTTATTGTGCTTATCATTCCGATGTTTCTCGGAAAGCTTTTCAGCGATGGTACTGTTAAAAACCTTGTTGCCTGCGGACACACTAAGATAAAGATCTATCTGTCCGCGATAATTTTCGCATTTATCCTGGATGCTTTAATGATCTTATTTAACCTTTTGGTATTTGCATGCTATTGCATCTACTATGAGTGGAAACCGCCGGTATATATTCCTGTGGCGCTCACACTGATCCTTTTAAGCTTGCTTTTGACATTTACTGTAACTTCTGTGTCTGTTGCTGTTCTTTTTGCCAGCAGAAACAGGATCGCAACAGCTGTTGCAGGTTTCCTGATGTTGGTCTTTGTCTTTGTCCCCAATAACATTGTTCTTGATTTATATAAGAACTATGACTATGAACCTGAACTTTCTGAGTGGGAGGAGTACGACAGGATAATAGACGAACAAGGCCCAAATGTCTTTGAAATGAGAGTGGATATTACTGAACTGGTCACCAGGACTTATTACAACGGGAAAGAGATCATTCCTTCAGGGAATACTCTTCCGGCACCCGCCCGTGCAGCACTTATAACTGTTTGTTATCTTGATCCGGCTTTGTTAAGAAGGGAAAACAACTCTGGCGGCGAGTATCTTGCTTACCGGAGCGGTTTTTATTCAATTAATGCTGCATGCAATGTCCTTTGGATATTAGTTGCAGGAGCGTCCGGAATCAGAATTTTTAAGAAGCATGAATTGACCTGAGGGCAGCTGATATGAAGAAGATAATCACAGGATATTTTTTCAGATTGTTCAGAAGCTTTGAGTTCTGGGCACTCATTGTATTGTTCCTTGTTGCGTCTTATGAAATAGTTTTTCCATGGATCGATAATAAAAATGAGATAACCATTTCCCGCGGAACGTTCACTATGTACTATGGTGTGTACAGTACGGTAGCAGTTGATGCTGATAACGCAAATGAGCACAGATTCTCAGGTTCAGGGATAAGCGCCAGGGATTTTTATGTAAGATACAGCGAACCTATCTCTAAGGATGCTTTCGATAAGATTCAGTATGGAACCAGTTTTTTCTATTCAGAGTTGGATACCATTACTACAGTGTTTGAACGGCTGCATGCAGTTCCAGCATTGGTTGTTCTCATCCTGATCCCTCTTTTCCTGGGCAGGTTATTCAGTAACGGGACGATAAAAAATCTTATTGCCTGCGGCCACAGCAAGACGCAGATCTATCTTGCATCGCTTATATTCTCGTTTTTGCTGAACATCGCGCTGATATTTATTACCTTGATAATTTTCGCAATTATCTGTCTGTATTTTATGTGGATGCCTCCGGTTTATCTGCCGGTACTGCTCGAGATGCTTCTGTTGGAAATACTTATCAGCTGTATGCTGTCGTCTGCTTGTATTGCTGTATTGTTTGCGAGCAAGAAGGAGACTTTGGGAGTAATAGCGAGTTTTCTTTTGATTATTCCGATGATTTGTTTTGTTATGGATGAGTATGGCATATTTGGAATAAATGAAGTCGCAGAACTTGATTATGAACTTCATGATTACAGTAATGAAGAACCTGTGGATTATGAGGAGTTTAGAAATATCATTGCGACGGAAGGTATGCAAGCGATGCTTGAAAGGTTTGATGTCTTAGAGTTCGATTATTACACGAGCTATAACGGAAGAAGGATGATAACCCATAACAGGAGTTATATGGATCCTTTTACGAAATATGCCTGGATGACCGGAATATATATGGATCCTTTTGTATCCAGAAAAATAGATGTATTGGGCCTTACTGTATATGAAAAGTGCAGAAGCGGCCTTATGGCCATTAATATTGCAAATAATGTTTTCTGGATAGCAGTTACTAGTGCTGCCGGATTATTTATCTTCAGGAAGCGGGAATTTAAATGATATCCGTTCCTTGTGGTATCATTGTTCATATCAAAAAGGGACGTTACTGATTTGGAAATCTTAATTGTTGTTTGCATAGTACTTGCCATAGCCCTTATTGTTGCGGTCATAAAGATCGCTCTGTTAAGGCGCGGTTACGATGAACTTACTGATAATATTGAAGACCAGGTGAAGGGCAAGACTCAGATCCCGGTCACTTTGACCACAACTGATCCACTTGCGAGAAGAACTGCTGAGACTTTAAACCACGAGCTGACGAAGCTTCAGGACTTGAGGAATGAATACCTTGACGGCAACCGCAAGGTCGCTCAGGCCGTAACAGAGATTTCCCACGATATCAGAACTCCTCTTACTGCTATCAACTCATATCTTGATCTCATGAAGGATGAAGAGAATGAAGCACTGAAGCAGGAATACTTGGAGCGCATCAAGAGCCGTACGCTTTCTCTGAGCGATCTGGCTGATGAGCTCTTCAAATACAGCACATCAACTGATCCTACGAGATATCCGGTCCAGAGTGAGGAAGCCTCATCGGAACCGATCGATATCTGCAGGACACTGGAAGAGTGCATCCTGTCTTTCTATGCTGCATTTAAAGGCAAGGGAATAGAACCTGAGATCGAACTTCCTGATGAGCCTGTATATGTTTTGTGCGATAAGAAGAGCGCGAACAGGATCTTCGAGAACATTATCAGCAATGCCATAAAATATGCCAATGATTCGCTCTGTGTAAGGCTTAACAGTGACGGAACCGCAGTATTCTCCAATCCTGCGCCGGATCTGACGCCGGTATCTGCAGCTAAACTTTTCGACCGCTACTTCACGGTAAAAGAGGGCAGTAATTCTACGGGCCTGGGATTTTCGATCGCAAAGGAACTGATCGTCAGAAACGGAGGCACGATCGAATCCGAACTCATTGACGGCGTGCTGTCGATCAAAGTGCATTTTAAGATGCAGGAAACAACCTGAAATACAAAGGCCGCCTCAGTAATTGAGACGGCCTTATCATATCCGATGTAAAACGTTATCAGTCTTCGCCGGTCTCTTCGATCACCTTTGCGTGCTCTGCCTGAGTCTTGGGATCATAAGAGAGCATCGGTTCGATCTTCTTGCCGTGCAGACGGCGGTCAACATAGTTTTTGGTAAGCTTCATGACAACAGGGCTCATCGCAAGAACACCGATGAGGTTCGGGATCATCATGAGACCGTTGAATGTGTCGGAGATGTCCCATGCGATGGATGATGTCATGAGAGCGCCTGATAAGATCATGATAACGAAGAGGATCTTATAGATCTTTGTAACTACATGAGCATGCTTGCCTGCGAGGTATTCGACAGCCTTTGAGCCGTAGTGTGACCAGCCAAGGATAGTGGTGAATGCGAAGCAGAGGATAGCAAGCGCGATGAAGATCCTTCCGAATTCGAAGTTGCCGAACTTGAAGATGGTGTTGAAAGCTTCTGCAACGAGAGTTGCGTCAGACTTTGTATCTGCAGCGCCAGTAGTAAGGTCGATAACGCCTGAAGTAAGGATAGTAAGAGCTGTCATCGAGCAGACGACCATGGTATCTGCGAATACTTCGAAAATGCCCCAGAGGCCTTGCTTGACGGGCTCTTTAACGTTGGAGTTGCTGTGTACCATAACGGATGAACCGAGACCTGCCTCGTTAGAGAACACGCCTCTCTTGCAGCCCTGGGTGATGATGGTCTTGAAAGCAACACCTGTAGCGCCGCCCCATGCTGCCTGCTTGGAGAATGCCATTGTGAAGATAGCCTTGAAAGCAGGGAGGATTCCCCTGAAGTTTGCAAGGATGATGATTATGCTTCCGAGCACGAAAAGGACCACCATAACAGGAACCACTTTCTCTGCAACGGATGCGATCCTCTGAAGACCGCCGAGAACTACGAAGCCAACAAGTATCATAAGAACGATGCCTACGATGAGCATGTAGAGCGTTACATCTGTGTCGCCTGAAGAATAGAGCACTCTGGAAGACAGCGCTTTTATGTCGAATGCGGAAGTGAAATTGATTACGATCTTATTGACCTGACCCATGTTGCCGATGCCGAAGGCTGCAAGTGCTGCGCAGATCGAGAAAATAACAGCCAGTACTTTGCCAACGCCCTTCATGTGCGGATAACCGCCAAGACCGTCCTGGAGATAGTACATGGCGCCGCCGGACCATTCGCCCTCATGGTTTTTCCTTCTGTAGTAGATTCCGAGGATGTTCTCGGAGTAGTTAGTCATCATTCCGAAGAATGCTGCGATCCACATCCAGAAGACCGCGCCCGGGCCGCCTGTCATGATGGCTGCAGATACACCGGCGATATTGCCGACACCTACTGTAGCTGCAAGAGCAGTGCAGAGGGCCTGGAACTGTGATATGGATGCTTTCTCGTTAGTGTGAGAGATTACTTTCTTGTCAAAAAGGCTGCCGATGGTCTTTTTGAACCAGTGACCGATATGTGTGACCTGGAAGAATCCTGTAAGTATAGTCATGAGGATTCCGGTGCCGATAAGAAGAAAGATACCGATCTTAACCCATACGAATTCGTTGATCACATCGTTGATGCCTGCCAAAGTGTCCCAAAATGATACGTCCATAAACATTCTCCTGATTGCGAATGGTTTATTTTATACTGACAGATATAAATCTGGCAACAAGTTGTTTTTTGCATTTCATCTTCGATTTTCTGCCACTTACCTTGTTTTCGAATACAGGGCAGAAAGCCTTTGATAGTATGAAGCCACAAACAAGGGAACAGGAGGTGATAACCGTGATCAGGAGATTTATGAAGAGCAGATGGTGGAATCTGACATGCGCTTTAACGGCTCTTGCAACAGTCGGATACGTCATCTACATGGCTTATACGTTCCGTGTGCTGATGGTATGGTTCCTGATGGCTTCAGCATTCATAGCAGTTTATGAGTTCTGGAAATTCGCATCTTTCAAAAATAAAAATGCGGTAACATAAGAGCATCTTTCCAATGGAGGATTACTCAAAGTGAAGGTAAGTATAGATATTTCAGCTGAATATAAAGAACCCTTTGCCGTGATACATACGGACAAGGTTACTCCTGAGATACAAAGGGCAGTGGATATGCTTGGCACGAACGAGACACCGGTAACAGCTTTCAGGAATGAAGAGGATATCGTGGTCTTAAAGCCCGACGAGATCTACATGGTCAGGGTGGAAGACGGGGATACGATCATATACGGTGCGAAGAGCCAGTACCGTTCCAGAAGAAGGCTCTACGAGCTTTCGGAGCAGTTGGGAAGCAAGTTTATGCAGATATCTAAGACCACACTGGTAAACCTCTCGTATATGGACAGCATAGAACCCGGATTCTCGGGCACGCTCTTACTGAAATTAAAGAACGGAAGCAAGGACTACGTTTCCAGAAAATATCTTCCGGAGTTTAAGAAATACCTGGGGTTATAAGGAGGTAATAGCAATGAAAAATGTAGTTAAAGATCTTTTGAAGAGCACGGTAATAAGCATCGGCATGGCGCTTACGATATTCTGCCTTATCGGAGTGGTCTTCGATATAATGTACGGCGGCAATTTCAGCCTCGAAAATTATGGTTACACCAAGATGGCATTAGGCAGCATCGTCGTAGGCCTGGGATTCGGAATCCCGACAGTCGTATATAACAAGGAGAGCCTGCCGACACCCGTAAAAGTAATTATCCATATGGGAATAGGATGCGCAATCTATACGGCAGTTGCATTTGCAGTAGGCTGGTTCGGAGGTTCAACCACTCTGGTACAGGGCATCATCATAGCAGCCATCCAGCTTGCAGTAGCATTTATCATCTGGTTCTGCTTCATGCGCTACTACAGGAAAGAAGCAAAGAAAATGAATGAGAAGATCCAGTCCATGAAGAGATAAATACCTGATTTTTGCCTAAAATTTGATGCTTTTAGTTTAATTCCCCTTCTGTATAATCGCTCGGAAGGGGAATTGCTATGAAAAATAAGAGAGTTTTATGCTTAGTGCTTGCGGTATCATTCCTGATTTCCGGATGCAATAAAGGCAAGACAGAAGCAACCGATAAGACCGATATAAGCGGTGTTGCCGGACAGACGGCAGCATCTGATATAACAACATCCTCACAGACTGAAACTACGGCCTCTGAGCCTTTTGAATTCAATCCGCATGTTTATTCAGGAAAGATAGCTGAGAGGATCCCTCAGGATTACTGGGATGCTTTCTATAATGTCTGCGATGCTCTGAGAAAAGGCGGGAAGACATTCGAATGTTCAAGCCAGGAAGCTTACAACTGGGCTACTGACGTATCGGTATTATGTAATCTTTTCCCTGCGGCAGGCGCGAAGATCGAAGGCAGGAGCGATGACGGATCGCCCGCTTTCGAAAATGGCGTGGGAAAACTCCATTACAATATGCCGGTTGAGGATTTCCTTAAAAGGGAATCTGATTTTGAAGCAATGATCACAGATATCCTCAACAGCACAATAGAGAAAGACGATACAGAATATGAGAGAGCTCTTAAGCTCTATCTTTATGTTGCAGACAACTTTGTTTACGATTACGCACTTATTGAGAACTTAAGTGATGACGAGAATTTTGTGTATGCCTGCTTTAAGGAAAAGAAGGGACAGTGCGTTAATTTCGCATCGGTCTATGCATATCTTCTTCTGCAGGCGGGTATCGATGCGGTAAGCTATGGTATCTATGAAGAGCTTTGCCACTCATGGACTTATGCCGTGATAGACGGAAAGGGATACCATATCGATACCACATGGGCCCTTAAAGCGGATGGAATTGATAAGATATATCTTGATTATTTCATGATGAGCGATAAGGAAAGGATCGCTGACGGATGCACATTGACAGATCCTAATATAACGCTGCTTCCTGAAATGCACGCCAATCAGACTAATGTCAAGTTCGATGCAACAGATAATCATTACTGTATCAGGGATTACTGTAAATTCGTATCCCTCGATGAAGAGAAAAAGATCGTTCATTATCTTGACCTTTATGATGAACCAAAAGAATTCTGTTATGGGGATATCTGAGTTTCCGGGGGAGAAAAACAATAAATGAAAGCTAAGAAGATAATAGGAATAATGCTTGTTTCAGCGATCCTTTTGTCCGGCTGCAGCAGGACTGTTCAGACAGAATCAAGCTTACCGGAAACATCTCAGACGGCTGAGAAGATCGTATTTACCGAAGAAGAAACAGTGACTGAAGCATCTTCCGAAGAGACTCAAGGTAAATTCGAATTCAATCCTCATGTTTACTCGGCTCAGCTTGCCAAGACTGTGCCTCAGGAACACTGGGATGCCCTGTACAGCCTTTGCGACGCATTAAGAGCAGGCGAGACCACTTTCAAGTGCGCTGATGAAAAAGCGTATAAGTGGGTTACGGATGTCACCATTATGTGCTGTCTTTTCCCTGCAGCAGGACTTCAGTTCAATGCTGAAAGCTCCGACGGATCTCCTGCTTTCGAAAATGGCACGGGCAAGATCACATACAAAACGGATATCGATGAGTGGAAAAAGAGAGAAGCCGACTTTGAAGCAATGATCGTCGATATCATCAACAGCACGGTCGAGAAAGACGATACGGATTTCGAGAAAGCCCTCAAGCTCTACTTATATGTCGCTAAGAACTACACTTATGAGCATGAAGTCGTTCAATGGGATAACTATGTTTACAAGACTTTTGTCAAGAAGACCGGCCAATGCATCAATTTCGCGGCCGTGTATGCTTATCTGCTCATGCAGGTTGGCGTTGACGCTCTGCCGTGCGGCACATATGACGGCCTGTGCCACGCGTGGACATATGTGACGATAAACGGAAAAGGCTACCATATCGATACGACATGGGCATTATTAGATAATTACGCCGGTATGGAGCAAGTCTATCTTGATTACTTCATGATGAGTGACGCCGAAAGAAATTCCGATAACTGCCTTGTAGCGGACCTTACAGTAGATGTTCTTCCGGGAATATGGGTAAGATACACGGATGTATCTTATGCCGCAACTGATAATAGTTACAACATAAGAACATTCAGTACATTTGTCTCGCTGGATGAAGAGAACAAGATCCTTCATTACAGGACAATGGAAGGCGAAGATAAAGAACTCCGCTACGATATCTGAAATTGAATCTTCGAAATGGAAATACTAGTGAAAAGCAAAAAGACTGCATTGTTAATCCTTGCGGGCGCCATCCTGCTTACTGCATGCAATAACGCAAAGCCATCTGATGTGACAACATCTTCTGTCACAGAAACAACTGAGCGTGAAAGGATCGTACTGACAGAATCAGAAGAGCTTCCGGCAACAGAAGAACCTGTTGCAGAGAATAAATATGAGTTTAATCCGCATCTGTATTCAAAGAAGCTCGGCGACATCATTCCTAAGGAACATTATGAGGCTTTGTATAACCTCATAGACGCGCTCCGTGAAGGCAGGGATACTTTCGAATGCGCGAGCGAGGAAGCGTATAAGTGGGCTACCGATGACGGTACCTTAAATAATCTTTTCCCGGCCGCATGCATGAAGGTATCAGGGAAGAGTAAAGATGGCTCTGTACCTTTCGAGAACGGAACCGGCAGGATATATCTGAATATGCCCGCTGAAGAATTCGTTAAAAGAGAAAAGCAGTATGAAGCTGAGATCGAAGAGATCTTAAACAAATGGCTCGAACCTGACGATAATGAGTTCGAGAAAGTGCTTAAGCTCTACGACTACATGGAATCCACATTTACATACGGTGAAGTTAATCCGTCTGAGACAGGCGACGGCGCGGATTATAAGGCTTTCCAGCTTAAGACCGGTGTATGTGACCACATTTCGAGCATCTATGCATATCTTCTGATGCAGGCAGGCGTTGAGGCATTAAATATCGGCACGTATGAAGATAACGTGTGTCATGCATGGACATATGTGATCGTTGACGGCAAAAGCTACCATGTCGATGCGACATGGTCATTAAAGTCATATCTGAATATCGATTACCTGCGTTTTGATTATTTCATGATGAGTGCCGATTGGCGTACAGAATCCGGCTGCCCGTTAAATGATATTACCGTACCCCTCTTACCGAGATTCTGGGCAAATTATTACGAGGGGCTCGATCTCAAAACGGCAGATAACAAATACGATGTTCTGCAGTTCGGCAAGTTTGAAAGACTCGATGAAGCAAATAAGATCCTTTACTACACCGATGCCCTTGGAAACAGCCAGCAGTTAAGCTACGCCTGAGATATTACTCGTAATCGCTGAATGAATTCTTGTAGATAACAGCCTTGCCGTCGCCTGCGATGCCGAAGATAGGGTCGCTCGAACTGCCGGAAGGCATATCCTTGAAGTTCTCTTCAAACATATACATGCGCGAGTCGATCATATCGAGTTCATGCAGCACCATGGCTTCAGGTGTGGAAGGCACTCTGATCGCGCCCCATTCAGGCTGGCCGTGGTGGGATGCGAGCATATGCTTGATCATGGCGATCTGCTCAGGATTATAAGACCTTCCGCCGTTAGCCTGGTTCTTGTTCCAGACTTCGTGGTCGATCATCTCGATACCCAAGAGGGGATGACCGAAGAGATTGCCCATATCTGTATATGTGGCGATGCCTGTGTCCGTAGTCTTCATCTCGATGAGCTTGCCGATATCGTGAAGCGCAGTGCCGCAGACAAGAAGCTCCCTGTTAAGAAGCGTATATACTTCGCACATAGCATATGCGGCTTTGATCATTCTGAATGTGTGATATACAAGGCCGCCGTAGATATTGTGATGCATGGCCTTGGCAGCTGATGACTTTGTAAAATCAGCCAGTCTGGACTTAATGATCCTTACAGACAGCGCAGTAAGTGAGAAATCATCTTCTGGAACATCAATGGTCGTCATGTCATATGCTCTGCCGGAAGACTGCTTGATGAGCATTATGATGTCATTTGCAAGCTTGGCAGGATCTTCGGGAGGGAGCTTTATAAGCTGCTTAAGCTCGTCTTCGGGGAGCTTAACAGGGTTGATATTTACGATCTTATAGCTTTTGCTGCCCTTATATTCAGTGATCTCAAGCCTGATAAGCGCCGTAATGCCTTCCTCGACACCGATATAAGCCAGATCGTTCTTGGTGGTATCAAACTGGATCGCTGTAATGCTGTCTTCGCCGTCACTTAAGGTAATCTTTACCATCGGCTTGCCGTTGGAAGTGCTGGTCTGGGTAATCGCGGATACGACGACGTCTGTGTCGTAAATGCCTAATTCCATTGTATTAAACTTGATAATTGCCATTTTTCACCTCTGATAGTTTCTTTTGGATAAATGTTAGCATTACAAGTTGCCTAATTCTATAACCTGATATTGAATGAGCGGGTAATCGTGCTATAATCTCTCGCGACTTGTCCTAAAGTCAGAACTTTTTATTAAAGGGCATATCAGAATGAGATACAGACTTGCATGCTTTGACCTTGACGGAACCCTCCTGGATACTCTGGGCGGGCTTACTTTAAGTCTCAATGCTGCAAGAAGAATGAATAACTTAGAGCCGCAGACAGAAGAGCAGGTAAGGACCTATATCGGAAACGGCGTCACAAAGCTTATCGAAAGAAGCCTTACCGCATCTCCCGGAAGCTACACTGAAGAGCTGAAGACGAGGCTTCTTAAAGACAATATCTCATATTACGATTCCCATTATCTCGAGAAGACTCATCCGTATAACGGCATCCTGGAAGTGCTGACACGTCTTAAGTCAGACGGAATGATGCTTGCCTGCATCACCAACAAGAACGATGAGCCTGCTCAAAAGCTTATAGAGCATTTCTTCCCGGGACTTTTCGACTATGTCAGAGGTTCAATGGAAGGCGTGGAGAGAAAGCCTTCGGCAGTGCCCGTTGAGAAATGCCTTACATCTCTCGGCGTTGATAACAGCGAAGCGGTCTACATCGGTGATTCTGATACGGATATAAAGACTGCACAAAACAGCGGACTTGATATAATAAGCTGTACGTGGGGTTACAGGACCCGGGAGTTTCTTTTGGAGAACGGAGCTGTTAATATCTGCTCAGATCCTATAGATCTCAGATCGTTTATGAGGTGACGTATGACTGAGAATGCGAAAACAAAATCGAGATCAAAGCTCCGTCTTACCGCTTTATGCGGTGTTTTCGCCGCATTGGTATTCATCGGCACACAGATAAGGATCCCCACAGCAATCGGATATATCAATCTGGGTGACGGAGTAATACTCATCGCTTCGTATTTTATCGGCCCTGCCGCGTTTTTCCCTGGTGCAATAGGATCAGCTTTAAGCGACCTTATCGCCGGTTATCCCATGTATATTGCTCCGACATTCTTTATAAAAGGTCTTATGGGACTTGTTGCGGCACTCATAATGACCAAGGCTCACGGCAGGAAGGCTATGGGATTTGTCATAAGGCTTATGGCATCTGTAGCAGCCGAACTTATCATGGTTGCAGGATATTTTGTTTTCGAGACTCTCTATTACGATGTTGCCGCAGCTGCAGGTTCAGTTGTATTTAATCTTATCCAGGCGGGAGCCGCCATTATCATTGCAATTCCTCTTACATATGCGATAAGGGTCAAAAAGACCGTATAAGTGATTTTTGTGCGATACAGTGTCCGTGCAATTGTTGGCCTGAAAAGTGCCTGACAATTGCACAAAAACGGCTTTTTATGCAATTGTTGCCCGATTTTTTGACTGACAATTGCATAAAGGCAAACCAAATAAGGGAATCTTTTGAATTTTTTTGTGTGACAATGTAAGAATACGAAAACCTGAGTCGTTAATATAGTGAGATCTCAAATCTGTACGGGAGGTTTAGGATTTGAAAAATGAAGACGTCGTAAGACTGTTCGACCTTTATTCGAATGATCTTTACAAGTTTGCAGTCTCATACCTGGGTTCGAAGCACGATGCTGAAGATGTAGTTCAGGAAGTGTTCTCGAAGCTTCTGGATAAGCATATGTTTTTCGAGAACAGGAACGAGAAAGCATATCTTTTGACCATGACGGCCAATAAGTGTAAGGATCGTCTGAAGTCTTCGGCAAGAAATGATATCGATCTTGATTCCGAAGACTGGCATCTGCAGTATTATGACGGTTTTAACGAACAGAATAAGGCTGTCTTCGATGAACTTATGCGCCTGGAAGAACAGTTCAGAGTACCGATTTATCTGCATTATTATGCCGGTTACTCATATAAGGAGATCAGCAGGATATTAAAGCTTTCTGAATCCGCTGTAGCTGTGCGGATAAGCAGAGGCAAGGAGCGTTTGCGGATCAGGTTGGAGGAATAGAAAAATGAAAGATACATTCGATAAAGTAGTAATGAATGAAGAACGGCAGGAAGAGATCCGTGCCGGACTGATGGGGAAGAAGAGGGCTAAGAAGACATGGATTGCTCCGGTTACTGCAGCTGCAGCAGCGGTAGCAGTCATAATGCTTGTGCCCGGTACCAGAAAGGCCGTTGTTAAGGCAGCGGAGACGTTATATGCGGCCTTCACAACGAGATTTAATAATCTGACCGTTTCTGTGGAGGAATCATCTTTTTCTGGAGAAGGTGGAGCTCAGATATACAAGATATCTACCGAGTACGATTTCAGTAATTATGAACCCTGGGCTCAGGTCAAAGACGGCCGCCTCTACTTTGTCCTTAACGGCAAATCGATAGATATTACTGATAAGTGCAGCGCCACAGATGTTTTCCGTTACGAGCAGGACGGCGAAAACGGTTATAAGACCATTCTGTTCGTCGGCGGAACACCGGATAATTACGGCTGGGGTCAGATAATCCGTAATCCGAATGGCGATATGGTGGAAGGCATGGCGTTTGTTGATGATGCGAACACGGAGCCCGAATGGCTTAAGCGCATTAATGAAAAAGAAGCTCATTCCGATTTCATGATGACGTTGTTCTCGAAGGACGAAATTCCGGTACTTGTCGGAAAAGGCATATCTGTTATGGAAAAACCGACTGAAAACTGACGGTTACTTATTCTCTTTGTTGATACAGGCTCCGGCGGGTAACGGAGCCTGTTTTTTTGCCTGAGATTTGGCCTTTGCGGTATTTGAAAGAGTTCTGACTTAATTCTATAATTAAGTGTAATCCTTGCTTGCAAAGGAGCTTTTTATGAATAATTACGATGTAATCATTATCGGCGCAGGCCCGGGCGGAATATTCTCTGCCTATGAACTAGTTAATTTGAGGCCTGATCTTAAAGTCGCTGTTTTCGAAGCGGGAAAGCCTCTTGAAGAGCGTAAGTGTCCCATTGACGGAGATAAAGTAAAGAGCTGCATTAACTGCCATTCCTGTGCGATCATGCGCGGATTCGGCGGCGCCGGCGCGTTCTCTGACGGCAAATACAACATCACAAATGATTTCGGCGGAACCTTGTACGAGCATATCGGCAAGGAAAAGGCTCTAGAACTCATGAAGTATGTCGACGGCATCAACCTTGCAAACGGCGGAGAGGGAACAAAGCTCTATACGACGGCAGGATCTTCATTTAAGAAGATATGTCTTGAGAATAAGCTCCATCTCCTCGACGCATCCGTAAGACATCTTGGTACGGATAAGAACTATCAGGTGCTTGGAAATATCTTCAACGTTCTTAAGGATAAAGTCGATTTCTTCTTCAATTCACCGGTTGGTGATCTTAAGATCCTGGATGACGGCACATATGAAGTCGAGTGCGGCGGTGAGTCTTACACCTGTAAGAAGTGCATCGTCTCAGTCGGACGTTCGGGAAGCAAGTGGATCGAGAAGGTCTGCAACGAGCTTGATATCGAGACATATTCCAACAGAGTTGATATCGGTGTCAGAGTTGAGCTTCCTGCGGTAGTATTCTCTGATCTCACATCTGAGCTCTATGAGAGTAAGATCGTTTACCGTACGGAGAAGTTCGAAGACAAGGTAAGAACATTCTGCATGAATCCATACGGCTATGTGGTTACCGAGAATACGAACGGTATCGTTACCGTAAACGGCCATAGCTTCGATAATCCGGAGCTCCAGTCAGAGAACACGAACTTTGCTCTGCTCGTGTCAAAGCATTTTTCTGAGCCTTTCAAGGATTCCAACGGATACGGCGAATCAATAGCAAGGCTTTCCAATATGCTCGGAGGCGGCGTAATCGTCCAGCGCTTCGGCGATCTTACGAGAGGAAGAAGATCTAACACTTCCAGGATCGAAGAGTCAACAGTAAGACCTACACTCAAGGCTACACCGGGTGATCTGTCACTCGTTCTTCCGAAGAGAATCCTGGATGGTATCATCGAGATGATCTATGCGCTCGACAAGATCGCTCCGGGTACAGCAAATGACGATACACTGCTCTATGGTGTTGAAGTTAAGTTCTACAATATGGAAGTTGCGATCAACGACAGACTTGAGACACGTTATCCAGGCCTGTTCGTGATCGGCGACGGATCGGGCGTTACACATTCTTTGTCACATGCATCTGCTTCAGGTGTATTTGTTGCAAGAGAGATAGCAGAAGAGGCATAACAGGCAGATACATTCAGTCTTAAGGGAGGGTGTCAGATGAAGAGAACTGCAAGAGCAATAGTTGCTTCTATTATCCTGGTTTGCGGCTTGCTTACCGGCTGCGTGAGCAACGATCCGTTTGATTCGTCAATGGTCATTAACTTTGCAAGCCTTTATGGAGTCATGGAACTGGCTGACAGTGTTAATGTGAATACCGCTATCAAAATTTTCTCGAACAAACACGAAGCCTCTGCTGCTTACCGTTCAAAGGACAAGGCTGAAGCGGAGAGTCTATACAAAAATTACTTAAACAAGAATAACTGGTATCCGGCAGTGACCGGCCTAAATGCGATGACACTTATCGTTGCAAAAGATATGATCAATACTGTGCTTTACGAAAGCACTTTAAGTGTGATGTACTTTGATGAACAGAGTGATGCCAAGGCGTATTTTGATGCCTATGCAGCTGCCTTAAAAGATGACCGCGAGATTAAAAAGGGCTTTAAGGGCGATTATGAATATGCCATTTCATTTAAGCCAACCGCAAGCAGAACAGGGAATTGTGACTTTAAAGCAGGTGCATATTTGAAAGGGAACAGCGTTCTTTTGTGCTCGGGCATATCTCCCATAGGAGGCCCTGATTCATTCAGCGATGTCATCTACGACAAGATTGGATTATTAGATCCCATTACTTTGAAGAAAAAGTAAGCTGTTTCAGCGTTGTTTACATCAATTTCCGAAACATGAAACAGGGCTGCCTCTTAAAAGAGACAGCCCCTTATTGTTGGAATTGGTTAGGTTTTACTTCTTTTCTTCGATCTTTGAATCAGCGTTCTTCTTTACGGAAGCGACACCCTTTAAGCAGCTGTCGACCTTTGAATAACCTTCGCTGGTTGCAATGATCTGTCCGTTCTTAGCCTTTAAGCGGAAGCGGAACTCACCCTTCTTATCCTTGTAAACCTCGAACTTAGGATTTACTTCAGTCTTGAAGTCCTTCACAGTCTGGTTCTCAATGTTTGCAACAGGTGCATTTGCTGTAACAGATGCGATGCCGTTTTTAGCTGTTGCAATTGACTTGTAGAGCTGGCTGGAAGCGATAACTTCTCCGTTGCTTGCAACAAGATTGAACTTAAATCCGTTCTTTGCTTCTGATAATACGTACTTAGCCATAAGAGACCTCCTGACTTAAAGATGTATAGTTATTAAAGTATTTTTATAATAGCAAAACAATCTGTTCAGGACAACACCGAAAAGCATTTATTTTCGGGCTTTTCTGGACTTTGATATAAGTAATGCGATTACGATCACCATACAGATGCAGGTGACAGCCGTTGTGGCAAGACCGCCTTCAGGACCGAAGGTGCCGCCTGTTATCGTCGGGTTGGCATTGGAATCGTAGACGATCTTAACGACCGTGTTGGAAGCAAGGTTGCCTGATACCTGGAGTCCGTAGATATTACCCTGTGTGAGGTTCCATGCGGTGTGCATGGCTGAAGTCATCCAGATATCACCGGTATAGAGGTATATGAGCGCGAAAAGAACGGCAATAAGCGCGAGGTTAATAGACGCAAGCGGCGTGAAGCCCGGATTGAGCGAATGGAAGGCTGAGAACAGGATGGAGGATACGACAACTCCGACTGCAGTCTTGTAACGCTTGTTGAAGGCGGGAATCATGTAGCCTCTGAACATCAACTCTTCGGATGCGCCCTGAGGGAACCACATGAAGAGGTTGAAGATAAATGCGCCAAGTCCGGAGACGCTTAAGTTAAAGCCGCCGAATGTGAGCTGGCCTGTCATGCGCATTATTCCGACTGTTGCTGTCATCATGAGGAATCCGAAGAGGAATCCGAGACAATAGTTCCTGGCGATGTGCTTTCCGTTTGTAAGCGGATAACCGCATGCACCGATCTTGTTCTTGATGCCTTTGATCTTCCAGACTCTGCCGGCATGGATAAAGTAAGTGACGATAATGAGGATATAACCTATTGTCATCATGCCGAGGAAGAGCGGGTCTTTGAAGAATATTCCGAAGATCTCAAATGTCTTATTGAAGATATCATTGACCGATCCGACATTCTGGAGATCCTGGATGAAGGAAGAGTACTCAGGCTTTCTCATGTAAGCGACAACGACAGGTATCATCGCAAGGAACTGATAGAAGGAGAGGACTACGAGAGGGTAAAAGAGCTCAGTAATGAAGTAACTGAAGTTATCTGTTGCTTTGTTGAAGTAATCGAGAACAGATGATCTGCCGCCCTCGCGGTAACGCCTGACTTCCTTTGCATCGACCGTCTCGATGGAGACCGTGTAGCGCTCGCTGTGAAGGAGTTTTACAGTGACAAATATGATAATTGCCGAAAGGAACAATGTGGCTAATGAGCTGACGGCAAGTCCGGGCACATTGATGCTGCCGGTGAGGGCGTCACCGATTCCGTAGAACTGTCCGTGGACAGGCATGTACATATAAAAGTCTTCTCTTTCAGCTACAGACTGGATACATGTGACGCAGACGGCTACCAGGATCAGGAAGACAGGGAGGAATGCCGTCTGGGCAGATACAACCGTATCGTTGATAACTGAGATCAATATCGTTACTGAAGCGATGAAGACCGCAAGAACAAAGATATAGATATAAATCGAAATAAATGCACCTATAGCGAACTGCTGTGTGAGCAGAATTGCCAGGGTGGCAATGATGAATGCCGGGATAAGTGTCTTTAATACGACACCGCCTAAGTAACCGATGATGATCGCATATCTGGGAAGAGGAGTTAAGAGAATACCGGTAAAGGTTCCTCTCTCTTTCTGTCCGGCGATGACATTGGTTCCTATGCTCATTGAAGCATAAAGAAGGATCACAAACAGAAGGATCGGGACAAAGGTCCTGCTCATCGTATCTGTAAAAGCCTTTATGCCATAACCATTCTCGACTGTCGGTATAGGATCGTCGACGATCTCGGAATCTTCAACAGAGGTAATCTTCAGACCGTAATTCTCGCGGATCGTGCTCTGATAATAATTCAGATATTCCTCGATGAAGCCTTCTCTCATCTGTGAATATTCCATTGAATTGGTTCTGTAGTATGTCAGGATCTGAGGCTTTTCATCAGTCTTGCCTTCCTGCCTGAGCTTTATCTGCTCATCGAAATCTTTAGGGAATACGACAGTAAGATAAGCATCGTTATCTCTCATCCATTTTCCGAAGGTGACAAAGTCGTAGAGAGCATCGGTATCTTTATAGATGAACTCTGTCCAGCCGTAACCTACATAGATGTATTCAAAATCGACCATGTTCTCCCAGTTGCCGAAATAATCGTAACGGTCACCATAGTCTTCTGCCATCTCATCCAATTCAGGCTGCATGTCCTCGTTAAACTTTGTGAAGGACTCAGGCGAATTAACAACGATGATGTTATAGACCTCATCACTGAACAGGTGATAGGGGAACCACCAAACTACGAATGAGATAGCAAAGCAAGCGAGTGCCGTGACGAAGAAAACAGACGTAAAGAAGGTGGCATTTGAGGCTTCGGCGCCCATCTGCCCTCTCTTACGGAAGAAACTTCCTATTATCGTTTTTATTCCTCGTCTCGTACTCATAACTGCCTTTTATTCAACGTGATTCTCGACATAGATCTTAAAGAATGCCTTTTCGAAGTTTTCTGCTTCTGCCTGCTTGACCAGCTGCTCAACTGTTCCCTGAGCGGCAATGCGGCCGTCGACAAGGATCGCGATCTCGTCGCAGAGATCTTCTGCAACAGAGAAGATGTGTGTGGATAAGATGATCGCATGACCCTGTTCCTTCAGTTCTTTGAGGTAGTCTGTTACCTGCTTTGAAGTGAGGATATCAAGTCCGTTCGTCGGCTCGTCGAAAATGATGACCGGCGGATTGTGGATAAGACTTATGGCGATAGATATCTTCTGCTTCATACCGGTTGATAATTCGTTGATCCTCTTATCTGCAAAAGGAGTAATGCCGAATCTGGCAAAGCTCTGGTCGCGTCTGTCTTTCATCTCGTTTGCAGGGATATCGTAGAGTTCAGCGAAGAAATCAAACAGGTTGTTGGGCGTGGACATAGGATCGAGCTTGATCTCGTTTGTGAGGAAACCGATCTTTCTGTGGATATCCAGAAGATTCTTGTCGGCAGACAAACCGTCTATCAGGATCTGGCCTGATGTGGGCTTCATCAATGTTGCGATCATCTGCATCAGTGTCGTTTTGCCGGCACCGTTGGGACCTAAGAGACCGAAGATCTGGCCTTCATGGACCTCAAAGCTAACGCCTTTGATGGTCTCATTCTCTTTGGTATAACTCTTGTGGACGTCAACTACCTTGATCATTTGTTTTCCTCTTTTCTGAATGTCCTGGACAAAACAACGAGTGCAAGTACGAGATTTAATAAGTATATGACTATTACATGCCAGGCTTTGTTCTGGGCCTTGAATGTCTCAGCGATAAGTTCCATCGTGTTGTGAAGCGGAACAAAGTATTCAATAGTGATAGGTCTTGTTCCTCTGAACATCTGTATGAAGAAGTCTGCAAGGAAGTAGATGAGCGGAAGCTGGAGATTGACAGTTATATCCTGCATTCGTCTTAACTGGAAGACCGCGCTGATGCAGACTGCCGTCATAAGAAGGACTGTGACCGGTATGCTTCCCAAAATGATAAGAAGTTCGGAAGGCGTAAGCAGCATGCCGAACGGAAGGAGCGACATCGCATCATTGCTCCTGTTGATCCATGAAGAGAAGAACATAAGGAGCATTGTGATCACGGTGGAGCAGGTGACGATGACATTGATCGCAAGTATCTTTCCCGCATAGATCTTTCTTCTTGATACCGGAGTCATGATGAGCTTTGCCATGAATCCTCTGTCGCGTTCTGATGCGAACATATCACTTACAAGAGAATATACACAGTAATACATCATTATCATGAGCACGCCAGGAACGACTCTGGAAGCTGCAGTGTTAGCTGTGACCCTGTATCCGACAAAATCTGTTACCGGATTAAATCCGTCTGTCTGGAAAAGTGAACTTCCGACGATGGAATAATCACCACCCAATTTATCGATGAGGCTTGCCTGGTAATCTTTAAGGACACCTTCTTTAAACTGTTCGGCTCTTGCTTCGGATGTTAACGAGTTGCCGTCGTATGCAACATATACGGTAGCCCTGCTGAAAGCATCGGTGTTCTCGGCTGACACTTCCTTATAGTAATTACTGATCTCTTCATCGAAACCGATCTTAGGATCACCGGAGTAGAAATAGCAGACGAGCATACCTTTCTTAAGAAGCTTTCTGTAGGACTCCTTATCGCTCATTATCTTGCCGTATTCCTGATAGGTCTTGTAATCGTATGTAAATACTCTTGCATCAACAGTCTCTTCAACATAAGTCCTGAACGATTCAGGCGCACCGACAACAGTAACAGGCTTCTTGTTGATAGTGCCTGTAGACATGTAGTTGATAAGAATAGGGAAAATATTCAACGCGACCATTAACAGAACCGCCGGCAAAAGAAACAATGCTACTGTTCTGCGCCAACTCGAAAAGAGTTTTTTGATCTCCCATTTATAGACTGTAATCACTTTACTCATATCGCTATTTTATTTGATAATGTCTATAAATTCTACGATTAAAAATTGAATTTTATGAAAATAAAAATCATGTTCAAAGGCAGCAAATATAATAGTTTCTGTGTATAAAGTGAACAAATAGAAAAACGGGCGTAAGATTATTCTTGCAAAAATTATAAAAAATGTTTGTTGACACAAAATATAAAGAAATGTAGATTTATTATATCCAAACAAGGAAAAAGTTATATCCAAACAAGGAAAAATACGGAGGTTCTTTTAGTATGGATACAGAAAAGAAAGACGTTAAGGTTGCTGCACCTGTAGCTGCTCCTGCTGCTGCACCTGCACCTGCTGCTAAGACAGAGAAGAAGCCTGCTGCAAAGAAGGCTGCTGCTAAGAAGCCCGCTGCAAAGAAGGCTGCTGCTAAGAAGCCTGCTGCAAAGAAGGCTGCTGCTAAGAAGCCCGCTGCTAAGAAGGCTGCTCCCAAGGCTGACGCTAAGAAGGCTGAGGCTAAGAAGGCTGCTCCCGCAAAGAAGGCTGCTGCTAAGAAGCCCGCTGCAAAGAAGGCTGCTGCTAAGAAGGCTGCTCCTGCAAAGAAGGCTGCTGCTAAGAAGCCCGCTGCAAAGAAGGCTGCTAAGAAGACTGCTGCTCCTAAGAAGGTTGACATCATCTTCCAGATCGATGGTCAGGAAATCTCTGCTGCTGCAATCGCTAAGAAGCTTCCTAAGGCTAGCAAGATCTATGTTGTTGCTGGTGAGAAGAAGGCTTACGATGTTGACGGTAAGGGTGTAGACCTCTTCTAATTTCGATTAGCAATTAGAATGAATCAGGGTTGTCTCGTTTTCGGGGCAACCCTTTTTTATAGTGTGTGATACAATGGTTGCCGGACAGAATATTTGAGGAAATAAAATGCCGCTTTTGACATTAAACAACATCACGATGAATTATGGCCCCCGCCGCATACTTGACGGGGTATCTTTCCGCGTGAACAAGGGTGATCGCATCGCTTTTATAGGTGATAACGGTGCCGGCAAATCGACGCTCTTTAAGATTATCAAAGGAACGCTTACTCCGGATGACGGCGAAGTCATTCTTCACGGCAATACTATCGCAGGATATCTTTCCCAGAATATGGATGAACAGGACCTCTCAGGTGCTTCATTAAAGCCTTCGAATCTTATCGATCTCGAACTGAAGATGGAGACTCTGTCATCGAAGATCACACACGCTTCGGAAAAAGGTGAAGATGCAACTTCACTCGTTGAAGAATTATCAAAGACGCAGGCGCTTTATGAAGCTGCAGGCGGTTACGATTATGAATACAGATTAAAGGATGCACTTGCAGGATTAGGTCTGAAGGACATTCACGACAGAGAGGATTTTACCGATCTTTCCGGAGGCGAGAAGATGAGAGTGTGTCTTGCACGTCTTATCGTCGACAGGCCTGATGTCCTTTTGCTTGACGAGCCTACTAACCATCTTGATATGGAAGCTGTTGAATGGCTTGAGAATTTCTTATCATCATATGGCGGAGCAGTTTTCGTAATCACTCACGACAGACATTTTATCGATCAGGTCGCTACAAAAGTCATCGAATTAGACGGCGGCCATATTACTGAATACAAGGGCGGCTATACCGATTACAAGGAACAGAAGGAGCACTTCATCAAGTCTCAAAGCCTTGTAACCAAAGCATTGGAAGAAGAACTTGCGCATCAGCTGGATGTCAAGCAGACGATGCTTTCCCACAGAAATATCAGCGGTTACCATCAAAGAGAGAAGATGGTAGCAAAACTGGAAGAACAGTTGGAAGCTGCGAGATCAAAGCTTCCTGCCGGCTATGCGAAAATGAGTTTTACCGCGCAGCCCTTAGAGCGTACAGGCAGATCAGACAGGATAATCCTTCAGGCAAAAGAACTTGCAATGAAGTTCGAAGATTCTGATACGAATCTTTTTGATGCACTCTCATTTGAAGTAACGGCTGATGAGAAGTTATTCCTCGCAGGACCCAACGGATGCGGTAAGACAACGCTTTTAAAGCTTTTGTCAGGTCATGCGGGAGATAAGCTCAAAGGCTCATCCGGAACGGTTCTTATCGGTTCAGCACAGTCGATGGGATATATGGAACAGTTCGTTCCTTTTGATGATGAAGAGATGAACTGTTTTGATGAACTGGTATCAAGAAGCGATATCGGAACGACTGAAGCAAGAACGCTTCTTGCAAGATTCGGATTCAAAGGTGACGATGCTTTTAAGAAGATCTCAATGCTCTCGGGCGGTGAGAGATCAAGGCTCTATCTTTGCTGTCTCTTAAGAGAGAATCCGGATATCTTATTCCTCGACGAGCCTACGAACCACCTTGATATCAATTCAAGAGAGATCCTGGAAGATGCGATCAAGGAATACAGCGGTGCTGTTATCTGCGTAAGCCACGACAGATTCTTCATCGATAAATGTGCGGACAAAGTATTGGGATTCAAAGATAGAAAAGCTGAGCTCTACGATTCATATTATTTCTACAGAAAGGCTGTGCAGACTGTATCTTCCGAGCCTGCTGCCGTTGAAGAACCGAAGGCAGAAAATGAGAATACCGTAAGGAACGTTAACCGTGCGCAGGGCAGAAAAGAATCTGCAAAGCGCCGTCAGCGCATTTCGGATATCGAGAAAGAGACGAGCAGACTTGAAGCTGAACAGAAAGAACTGGAAGCAAAGTTCGGCGGTTCATGCAGCAGTGAAGACTTAAAGCGTTACGAAGATAACGCCAATAAACTTGCAGCACTTTACGACGAGTATTTCGAATTGAACGAAGAATAAATACCTCATCATTCTTACGCGCGTTATTTTAATAAATCAAATAATGTTGTAAAATAAACATTATTGTTCCGGAGGTAATGCGCATATGCCGATGACCATGACGCAAAAGATTCTTGCTGATCATGCAGGACTTGACAGTGTCGCCCCCGGTGACCTGATTGAAGCTAAGCTCGATTATGTTCTGGGTAACGATGTAACCACTCCGCCTGCTATCAAAGTTTTCGAGAAGCTCGGCGTAAAAGATGTTTTCGATAAGGACAGAGTCCTTCTCATACAGGATCACTTCACACCGAATAAAGATATTAAATCCGCTGAACTGAATAAAGCGATGCGCTGTTTTGCGCGCGAGCAGGAGATCACTCATTACTATGAACTCGGCCGCAGGGAGATGGGCATCGAGCACGTTATCCTTCCTGACAACGGAATAGTTCTTCCCGGTGATCTTGTTATCGGTGCTGACTCACACACATGTACATATGGCGCTTTGGGTTCATTTGCTACAGGCGTCGGATCTACCGACCTTGCATGCGCTATGGCCAGAGGCGTTACATGGTTTAAGGTTCCTGAAGCTATCAGGATCAATCTTTCCGGAAGATTCAAAAAGTTCGTTACAGGCAAAGACCTTATCTTAAGCATCATCGGCATGATAGGTGTTGACGGTGCGCTCTACAAATCTTTGGAATTCGCAGGTGAAGGCATCAAGGAGCTTTCAATGGACCAGAGACTTACAGTCTGCAACATGGCTATTGAATGCGGTGCGAAGAACGGTATTTTCCCGGTCGATAATTACACGCTCAAATATATCTCAAGAACAAATCCGGAGAGATTTATCAAGAGCGATTACAAGGTTTACATGGCAGATGAAGATGCTGAGTACAGCAGGGTGATCGATATCGATCTTAATGATATCGAGCTTACTGTAGCGCTCCCGCATCTGCCTTCAAATACGAAGAATGCAGCTGAATGCAAGGACATGAAGATCGATCAGGTAGTGATCGGTTCATGCACGAACGGAAGACTCGAAGATATCGGCGCTGCCGCTACGATCTTCCAGGGGCTTAAGGTGCATAAGGATGTAAGATGCATTGTTATTCCGGGTTCCCAGAAGGTTTACAGACAGGCTTTGGATAATGGTTGGCTTCAGATCCTTGACGATGCGGGCTGTGTTATCTCCACACCTACATGCGGCCCTTGCTTGGGCGGTCACATGGGTGTTCTTGCCAAGGGTGAGAGATGCGTATCGACAACGAACAGGAACTTCGTCGGACGTATGGGTGATGTTGAATCTGAAGTTATCTTAAGCGGTGTTCCGGTTGCTGCAGCATCTGCTGTTCTCGGCCGCGTGGGCACACCTGATGAGCTATAAGGCAGGGAGGTCAGCATGAAGGTATCAGGAAGAGTATTTAAATACGGCGACAACATCGATACCGATGTAATCATCCCTGCAAGATATCTTACTTCAGCAGATCCGGAGCATCTCAAAGAACACTGCATGGAGGATATCGACAAGACCTTCAAAGACAGGGTAAAAGCCGGTGACATCATGGTCGCCGGAAAGAATTTCGGATGCGGTTCTTCGAGAGAACATGCTCCCGTAGCTATTAAGGCTAGCGGCATTTCTCTTGTCATCGCCAATGATTTTGCAAGGATCTTCTACAGGAATTCTATCAATGTCGGACTCCCGATACTGGAGTGTCCTGAAGCTGCGGCAAAGATCTCTGAAGGCGATGAGATCGAAGCAGACTTCGATACGGGAGTAATTACTGATAAGACTACAGGCGAGTGCTTCCAGGCGAATGCATTTCCTGAGTTTATAAAGAACATTATGGCCAGCGGAGGACTCGTAGGTTACACAGAGTCTGAGTTAAAAGTATAAGGGGAAATACTATGGCAAAGAAGTATAACATCGCGGTCATTCCTGGTGACGGGATCGGCCCTGAGATCACGAAGTCGGCTATTGATGTTCTTGAGGCTGCAACTTCGAAAAGGGACATAGAGATATTCACCAAGGAGCTCAAAGCAGGCGGCGCGGCCATTGATTCTTACGGCATACCGCTTCCGCAGGAGACCATTGCTTCCGCAAAAGACAGTGATGCTGTCATTCTCGGTGCCGTAGGCGGCCCGAAGTGGGATAATGTTGAGCCTGAATTAAGACCTGAAAAGGCGCTTCTCGGCCTGAGATCGGGGCTTGGCCTTTTTGCCAATATCAGACCTGTCACAGTCTATAACGAACTTAAGGATGCATCACCTCTCAAAAACCCCGGAAATATTGATTTTGTTATAGTCAGAGAGCTTACCGGCGGTATCTATTTCGGCAAGACCGGATTCTACCAGAGCGGAGATCATCTGTCTGACGGTACGATCAAAGGCAAGATCGCATACGATACAGAGAGCTATTCCGAAGGAGAGATCAACAGGATCTTAAAGATCGCTTTCGAGCTCGCCATGAAGAGAAGAAAGAAGCTCACGCTTGTCGATAAGGCTAACGTTCTTCTTACAAGCAGAATGTGGAGAAGACTAGCAAGCCAGATGAGCTTTGATTATCCGGAAGTCGAATTCGACTGCCTCTATGTCGATAACGCGGCAATGCAGCTTATAGGCAGGCCTTCCACATTTGACGTCATCGTTACGAATAATATTTTCGGTGACATCTTATCGGATGAAGCAGGACAGATAGCAGGATCTATCGGAATGCTTCCTTCAGCATCTTTAGGAGCGCCCGGAACGCCCGGATTATTTGAGCCTATTCACGGTTCGGCTCCTGACCTTGCCGGCCAGAACAAGGCTAATCCGATGGCATGCATCCTGTCTGCCGCAATGATGATGCGCATGGCATTTGGCGAGGAAGAGATAGCTTCGGATATTGAGAATGCAGTTAAGAAGACTCTCGAAAAGGGCCTTCGCACGAGTGATATAACCTTCGTCGGTGAAGGAAAGAATACAACGCTTGTCGGAACGAATGAGATAACCGGTGCGGTTATCGCAAACCTCTGACAGGCAACGGAAAAGAGGATATAAAAACATGGCAAAAAAGCTTGTCGCGGTGATCGATATCGGATCACTAACGGCCAGACTTAAGGTTTTCGAGATAAGTTCAAAAGGCAAGCCCAAGGAGTTAGAGGCAGTCCGCAAATTTACAGGACTCGGAACCAAATCTTACAGCTCAGGCGTAATCGCAGCTTCGCAGGTGGAAGAACTCTGCAAGTGTCTCAAGATGTTCGATGAAAAGTGCAGGGAATACGGTGTTGCCCGTGTTTTCTGCGTTGCCACATCTGCCTTCAGAGACGCTTCGAATGCTGAAGTCGTAATCGAGCAAGTAAGGACCAGAACAGGATTTAAGATCAAGGTCCTGGATAACTCCATGGAGCGTTATTATCAGACTCTTGCAGTACAGGCCATCTATCCTGATTTTGCAAAGATAATATCAAACGGAACCATGATCCTTGATATCGGTTCAGGCTCCATTCAGGCTTCGGTTTACGATAAATCAGAATTCGTTTTCTCACAGAACCTTCTTCTTGGTTCATTGAGGATCTCCGGAATGCTTCAGGACCTTCAGAGCAAGACTATCCATTACGATGAAGTTGCTGAGGAATTCATCGCGCAGGACCTGGAAGACTATCACGCAGTCGAGCCTAAGGGCATCATCTATAAGAGCCTTATCGCATTTTCCGGCGAGATGGGCTATATCAAGCAGCTTGCTGGATATGGTCCCATGTCATCCGTAACACTTACAAAGGAAGAATTCCTTAAGGTATATAACTACCTTTTCAAGACGAGAGCGACGGATCTTACATTAAAGGACAATATCCCTTCCATGATCGCTCCGCTGCTTCTTCCTACAGCCCTTATCGTTAAGAACATGCTTGAATATACAGGCGTTGATATGATCTATATGCCGCATGCTTCTTTGTCTGACGGCATCATCTACTACTACTGCGTTAACTCACAGGGCCTTAAGACAGAGATCTCTCCGGACAGTTACCTGATCTCTGCTTCAAGACACATCGCCAAGCGTTACCGTTCGAATAAAAAGCATATCGAATATGTTGAGAAGACTGCTCTGCAGTTCTTCGATGAGACAAAGAAGATATCAGGCCTCGGAAGCCGTGACAGACTGCTTCTGCAGGTTTCCGTTATTCTTCACGAGATAGGTAAATTCGTTCACTCGAGAAATCACAGTGACGCCGCTTACTCGATCATCAAGAATACAAATCTTATGGGACTTGATCACGAGGAGATCAATATGGTCGCCATGATCGTAAGACTTTATCCGCGTAATAAGCCTTACGACAGCTACTACTATTCGATCCTGCCGCCCGACCAGAAGGTCATCGTATCCAAGCTCTCGTCTATCCTTAAGATCGCCGATGCAATCGATGCTTCGCACAAGGAAAAGGGCAAGAAGATCTCCTGCAAGATCAAAGACAATGAATTCGTTATCACATGCGACGCTTCAGAAGATATGTCTTTCGAGAAATGGGCATTCGAGAACAGAAGCACAATGTTTGAAGACGTAATGGGAATCAAGCCGGTTCTCAAGACCAGGAGGGAAGGTTAATGGCTGTTAAGAAAAACGCCGCTGCGCGTAAGGTAAATACATCAGAAGGAAAGAAGACTGCAGCTAAGAAAGCGCCTGCAAAAAAGGCCGCTTCTAAAAAGCCTGCAGCAAAGAAAGCACCTGCAAAAAAGGCCGCATCTAAAAAGCCCGCAGCAAAGAAGCCTGCCAAAAAGGCTGCTTCATTTGTTGCTTCACCTGAGATCACTGATCCGAATTACAACGAATCAAGCGCATCGTTCCTCAGCGGAAATGCATGCTTTTATAACCGTGAATTATCCTGGCTCGAGTTCGACGACCGTATTCTTCACGAAGCAAGAGATTCGAAGAATCCTTTGCTCGAGAGGCTTAATTTCTTATCGATCACGGCATCCAATCTCGACGAGTTCTACATCGTTCGTGTAGCTTCGTTAAGAGACATGCAGAGCATCGATTTTGCAGAGCGCGACATCGCAGGATTCTCAATAGATGAACAGCTCGAGAGGATCGACCAGAAGACAAGAAGACTCATGTCGGTGATGTATTCGACATTTAACAGATCTCTTGTTCCTTCTCTTGCTCAGGAGAAGATCTATCTTAGAAATTACGATGATCTTTCAGACCAGCTGAAAGCTATTGCGGATTCATATTTCAAAGCTGTTCTGTATCCGATCTTAACGCCCATGGCGGTTGACTCTTCAAGACCTTTCCCGCTCATTTACAACCGCATGCTCAACATGTGCGTAAGACTTCTTAATGAGCCTAAAAAGGTAAAACTCCAGGAGAGAGCAACTTTCGGTCTTGCAAGCGACAGCAAGAAAAAGTCCGTAAACGAAGATAAGTACATGTATGCGACTGTTCAGATCCCGACTGTCGTTAAGAGACTCTATCAGATACCTACTGAAGACGGTGACGTTTTCGTTCCCGTTGAGCAGATAATTAGAGCAAACGTCGGCATGCTCTTTGACGGCCAGACCGTTGTGGCTACGGCATTTTACCGTGTTATGCGTAATGCCGACCTTGATATCGACGAGGATGAAGCAGAAGACCTCTTAAAGGAGATCGAAGCTCAGGTAAGACGCAGAAGATTCGGTGAGATCATAAGACTTGAAGTCCAGGATGATATCGATTCAGACCTTCTGCATTACATCGTCGATGAGCTCGAAGTCGATGAAGCAGATATCTTCAGCGTAAACGGACCTATCGACCTTACATTCCTGTCAAAGCTCACATCAGCATGCAAAGCAAAGCATCCTGAACTCTGCTATAAGGCTCATGAACCTGCTGAGGCGGCTTCTTTTGACGGACCGGTTTCTGAGCTCGATATTTTCGAGCAGATCAGGGAAAAGGACAGGATCGTGCATCACCCGTATGAGACTTTCGAACCTGTGCTGGAATTCGTTAAACAGGCCGCAAGAGATCCTAATGTTCTTGCTATCAAGCAGACACTTTACCGCGTATCAGACAGATCACCGATCATTGCATCGCTCCTTGAAGCTGCGCAGAACGGCAAGCAGGTAATGGTGCTCGTTGAACTTAAAGCGAGATTCGACGAAGAGAACAACATCAACTGGGCAAAGAAGCTTGAGAATGCCGGATGCCATGTAATCTACGGCCTTGTAGGCCTTAAGACTCACAGTAAGATCACGCTCGTCGTACGTAAGGAAGAGGACGGGATCAGAAGATATCTGCACCTTGCAACCGGTAACTATAACGATGTAACCGCTAAGATCTATACTGACCTTGGATTGTTCACGGCCAAGGAATCATTCGGCGAAGACGCTTCCGAGTTCTTCAACATGCTCTCCGGATTCTCGATCCCGCAGACATGGAGAAGACTCATTCCCGCACCTTTGTGGATGAAGGATTACTTCATTGCAAGGATCAGGCGAGAAGCTGACAATGCAAGGGCCGGAAAGCCTGCGCGCATTATCGCAAAGATCAATTCACTGGTTGACGAGCCTGTTATAAAGGCGCTTTATACAGCATCTAATGCAGGTGTTAAGATCGACCTCATCGTCAGAGGCATCTGCTGTTTAAGAGCCGGAATTCCCGGCATGAGCGATAACATCACGGTGCGCTCCATTACCGGACGTTTCCTTGAACATTCCAGGATCTTCTATTTCTACAATGAAGGCCACGAGGATATCTATCTTGCATCCGCTGACTGGATGCCAAGAAACCTGAACCGCCGTGTAGAACTCCTGTTCCCGATCGAAGATCCTGACTGCAGGGCACGTGTAAAGGAAGTGCTTGATGTCGAACTGGCTGATACAGTGAGGGCTTCGTTCCTTTCTGCTGACGGCACGTATCACAAACTTGACCTCAGAGGAAAAGAAAAGGTCGATTCACAGCAAAGACTCATCGAACTTGCGGATGCCGCTGTTGCCGAGCGCCACAAGAGCATTGATAAACATGAGTTCATCCCTGAGGAAAGCCCCAGAGAGTAATTACAATCAGCTATAAGAGGGTGCCGGGAAGAGGCACCCTTATTTTTGGGCCTGCGTTACTATCGCACAGTTCATGGGCCCATGTTTTTGTGGCACTGATGAAAGAGTTTTATTGCAAAGCTTGAAGTTATATTAACGTTAATGGCAAATTAAGATGACGTTAAGATTTGGCGGGGGGAATAATGGTAGAATATCGCGGTAGGGGGAACGACATATGGAATTTGTTATAAGTCATTTAGTTAAGAACTACGGCTCAAAGCAGGTATTAAAAGACGTTGATTTTGTTTTCGAAGAGGGTAAGATATACGGCCTCCTGGGACGCAACGGTTCAGGTAAGACTACCTTTTTTAACTGTGTAAACGGTGATATCGATTATAATTCAGGCGCTTTTTATTTTCGCGAAAATAAGGATTCGGAAGAAAAAGTCTTTCTTCAGCCTGAAGATATCGGATATATGGTATCAACGCCGACGGTTCCCGAATTCATGACGGGAAGAGAATTTTTGAAGTTCTTCCTTGAGGTGCATGAAGATATCAAACCTGATAAGACTATAGATGAATATTTCGATTATATGGTCGTTCCTGAAGATGACAGGGACAGGCTTCTCAAGGATTATTCACACGGTACCAAGAATAAGATGCAGATGCTCTTAAATATCATTGCGTCGCCTAAGCTCATGCTCCTGGATGAGCCCCTTACATCGTTGGATGTAATTATCGCTGAAGAGATGAAGAATGTTATAAGAAGCCAGAAGCAGGGGAAGATCACGATCTTCTCGACACACCTTCTGGATGTTGCTGTTGACCTTTGCGATGAGATCGTACTGCTTCATAACGGCAGGCTTGAACCCATTGACAAGAACGATCTCGGCGATGCCGCTTTCAAGGACAAGATCATTAATGCGTTAAGGGATGCTGACAATGATCAATGAGTATAAAAACATTCTATTTAAAGTCATTCACTTAAGGAGCATCATCGGTTACAACAGCCTTGTTTTCGCGCTTAAGAAGACTCCGGTAATCGGAAACCTTATCCCGGACAAGCTTTATTCGACCACATTCCTTAAGGTCATCTACTGGATATTCCATGTAATCGTTGAGGTCTTTAAGCTCTTTATCGGAAAGATCTTCGGTCTTGGAATGATCTACCTTGCAGCATTCCTTTTGTCCGACCAGTATATTGAGCATGAGATGGTTCAGGGGGTAAGCCGCAGTGTGATGTACGGCAATCTCGGCCTGTTTATCTTCCTTTTGTATGCTTTTTGCGGAATCCTCATCAGGGTACCGTATTTTAACTGCACCACGGAGAAGGAATACCTAGTCTTTATGCTCCGTATGGATGCTAAAAAGCTGAATGAGACACTTATCTGGTACGATCTTGCAAAACTTTTTATCGGCTATGTAATGGCCGGCATTTTTGCTGTTATTACAGGCGCTCCGTTCTGGCTCTGGCTCGGGATCCCTGTTCTCGCGCTGGCTGTCAAGTTCCTTGGCATAGGACTTCAGATCCTCAGCTTCAGATTCAAGTCAAGGCTTCACAAGTCACTTAAGATAAGCGCTGTAGCTTATCTCATCAGACTTGCACTTGTTTTGCTCGCAGGACCTTTCTTTATTGTTTTTGTCGCGAATGGATATTTCATTCCGATGCTTCAGATGGTAATCATTACCGTTCTTACAGTCATTGCAGGAATATGGGGCCTTGCGGTGTTTTTGAAAACTGATTCCAACCTTCACAGAAGGGCTCTGCACGATAATATAAGCAAGACCGAAGTGAAGGCGACAAGCCAGTACGATAACACCAAGAGCTTCAAGAAGATCAAAGCAAAAGGCACTGTAAAGGGCGATAAGAAGGGCTTTGAGTATCTGAATGCTTTATTTGTAAAAAGACACTGGACGATGCTCTGCATGAAGCCGGTTATCTTCACGATCATCGTAGCCGCAGTCATGATTCTTCTTTCAGGGGAATTTATCTACGGATACTATTCCCGTTACGGCGCTGACAACTGCTGGAACATGGTTATTACAAACATCATTAATTTCTTCACTTTCAGAGGCTTTAGCGATGCGCTTCTGCCGGTCGGAAATGATCCTGCTTTTGAGTTCTTCAGATATGTTGCCCAGTCACATCTGCTCGCCCTGATGATCCCGCTGTCGATTTCTGATAATTCCTTTAAGAATACTCAGGCTATGTTCATCAATTGCGATAACAGCCTTATGACATTCAGCTTCTTCAAACAGCGCGAAAAGATAATCAAGCTCTTTGATATCAGGCTTAAGCAATTGATAAAGATAAATATCGGACCGGTCGTTTCTTTAGGACTTTTTGCCGATCTGATCCTCTTTGTCACGGGTGGCCAGAGTTATCCGGGTGAATATCTTGTGACGATACTCGTCGGATTCATGCTGAGCATATTGACTTCTGTCACATGGCTTGCGCTTTATTATCTTTTCCAGCCGTTTACTACTTCGGTTGTTGCCAAGAGCGGCGCGTACAGGATCACCAGCATAATCATCTACTCAGTAGCATCGATCCTCGTGTGGGTACCTCTGGTATCTTATATCCTCGCACCTGTGCTTCTGGTATTCACAGCGGGATATGTGTTCTTCCTGAGAAACCGTGTCTATAAGCTGGCTCCGAAAACATGGAAGATCAAAGCTTAATTCCTTAAATATACTTAATTTATTTAAACAAATGATACAAAGGCTGTGATAAAATTCTCTTAAGAAATTTTGATATGTGGAGGCATAGCATGGATTTCAAGAGTTTTGTCGAGATGATCGATGTCATGACTTGTATTATTTCGGTCGAGACAAAAGATGACGGCTCCTATGGCGAGATTAGGATAGTTACGGGCAACCAGGCCTATATCAATTCCATAGAGCATTCGAACCCGGAAATGCCTCAGATGCTTACTTCCACGTTTGTTCCGAACAGCCTTTATCAGAATTATTTTCCGACCGATCTTAACTTTGAGGATTTTTGCTTCAGATGTGCTGTGCTGAAGCAGCCTATGCATACCTATGTTCATCCTGACAGATATGATTTCTGGTTTAATCTCTTCATGATGCCTCTGGGAAGCGAAGGAAATCTTCATTACTGCACTTATTCCCAGATCGTTACCAGGAATGCTGACAGTGAGGAGATGAGCAATACATCCGCTTCAACGGCTTCAGAGGTTCTTAATACATGTATCAAGCTCAGGGGAACGACTAATTTCCAGCATACGATGGATGAGATAATCTCCGATATCAGAAAGCTTTGTGATGCCCAGTCCTGCGTTATCCTTCTTACCGATGACGAGGCAAGAAAATGCACGGCATTAAGTGAATCCAGAAATGAGTATTCAATGCTTCCTTCGATGTCCAGAGTCCTCAGGGAAGGCTTCTACGATCTTACGGTCTCGTGGATAGATACGATCGGCGGCAGCAACTGTCTTATAGCCAAGAACAGGAATGACTGGGAATATATTAGGGAGAAGAATCCGTCTTGGTATGAATCCCTTATGAAAAATCATGTTGAGAGCATTGTATTGTTCCCGCTCAAGTCCACGGATGAGGTCCTGGGATATATCTGGGTCTGCAACTTCGATGTCGAGAATACCGTTAAGATCAAGGAAACGCTTGAACTTACAACATTCTTCGTTGCATCTGAGATCGCTAACCAGAAGCTTGTCCAGAGATTAAAGCGACTGAGCTCAATGGATATGCTCACAGGTCTTCTGAACAGGAACGAGATGAACAACAGGATCGACGGATTAAGGAAGAGCGGCAGCGACGAGCTCAAGGGTCTGGGAATCGTCTTTGCGGATCTCAACGGCCTTAAGAGAGTCAACGACAACGAGGGCCACGAGGCTGGTGACCTGCTGCTCAAGAACGGTGCGATCCTCCTTCAGAACGTATTTGTCGGTGACGAGATCTACAGAGCCGGCGGCGATGAGTTCATGGTGCTTTTGACTTTCACTACTGAAGAAAATATTATCGAAAAGATCGCCAAGGCCAAGAAACTCTCAAGACACTATGGGAATGTATCTTTTGCCATGGGTTATTGCTATCAGAATGATTCAGGCGACATCACAAATGCCCTGAAGACAGCTGATGAGAAAATGTACGAGGACAAGGAAAAGTACTACGCCGAGCATCCGGAATTCAAGAGATAAAGAAAAAATAAACCTCTGTACGAGTTATTTGTGACAGCAAATTATAAACATTGAAAACAAAATAAAGAACTTCTCCAACTAGTTTCGCGAAGCGAACTGTTCGTACGTTGGAGAAGTTCTTTATTTTGGTGGAGCATACGGGACTTGAACCCGTGACCCCCACACTGCCAGTGTGATGCGCTCCCACTGCGCTAATGCCCCGTCTGATTAACGATTATACGTGGCAGAGGATATTTATGCTATACTTCTTTTTAATAAAATCTTTGTGGAGGTTTTGAGGAATGAGTATTACCACAAGTGACTATCTGTCAGTAAAGGATCCCGATCTTAAGGCTAAGAAGTTTACGATAAAGATCGACGGCGGTTATGAAGCTTCTGTTATCACATACGGTGCTGTCATTACCGATCTTATCGTACCTGATAAGGACGGTAAGCCCACAGATATCATGCTCGGCTGCAAGGGCCTTGATGAGTACATGGGGAACGGCGCTAACCACGGCGCTGTCGTAGGACGTTCAGCTAACAGGATCAAGGATGCTTCTTTTGTTATCAACGGCGAGAGATATCAGATCCCTAAGAACGAAGGCGAGAATAACCTCCATTCAGGCAATCCCGGTTACCACAATGTATTCTGGGACGGCAAGATCCTTACAGAGGAAGAGGCTGATGCGATCATTTTGGATTCCAAGATCGCAGGCATCCCTGGCTGCGACGGCGGAGCAGTTCTTTTAAGCTACACGAGCCCTGACGGAGCTACGGGTTTCCCCGGAAACCTTGATACAAAGGTGCTTTACTGCTGGCTTGAGGATAAGACATTCCTGATCCTTTATTGCGGAAAGACAGATAAGGATACGATTTTCGCGCCCACAAACCACGCTTACTTCAATCTCAGAGGTGAGGCTGCCGAGGGTACTGTTAACAACGACCTCATCATGATCAACTCTGACAAGATCACGATCAAGGACGACATGAACGTTCCTACAGGCGAGCTTTTGGATGTTGAAGGCACAGTTTTCGACTGCAGGGAATACAGATTCATCAGCGAGCTCAATGACAGCGATGACCACCAGATGGTTATCTCAAAGGGTATCGACCAGAACTTCTGCCTTAATACGATAGCCGGCACATTCTCATTTGCTGCTGCTGTTACTGCACCTGAGTCCGGAATCACGATGGAGTGCTTAACAGACCTTCCGGGTATCCAGATCTATGCAGGAAATAACTTAGGAAGCCCGCTCGACATCAAGACAACAAAGGCTTACGGCCAGTATGACGCTATCTGCCTTGAGGCTCAGATGGTGCCTAATGCCGTTAACCTTGAAGGCTTTGCTTCTCCTGTTATCAAGGCTGGCAAGAAGGTTTACCACGCCTGCGGATACAGATTTGTCTGATTCGTTGAACCAAGATAAAAACTATAAGACCTTGCAGATCGGCTGCAAGGTCTTTTTTATTTCAGTATGCGTTTGGTGATATTTTCATGCAGAAGGTATAGCAGGGATGAGACAGCGATCGCCGCAATAAGCATCAGGATCGTCCTTATGCCGATATTGATGTTTTCGAGAATATTGTATTGAAGGAAGATCCTGATAATAAAGTGATGGACTATGAAGAACTGGAATTGGATCTTTCCGAAAATGCGGAATGGCCTTAATGCCAAAAACTTGCTGATAAGGCCTGTATTGCATGCAAATAGGATTATGAGGGGCAGATAGACCGGTGGCGTCAGGCTGTGTGACACTTTATTTGAAATGAAGAAAAGGAAGCCTTCCAGAGCAAGGACATATGATAGTTCAGCAACGGTCATTATCAGTGTCCGCTTTTTCTCTTCCATTTTTCTGATATTTGCATCGAAATGCTTATACAAAGGAACGATCAGTATTCCCAAATAGAATTCAAGCACTCTGATTGGCGGGAATGAATATGTGTTAAACCACGAAAATGTTTTGGGATAGAACCAGCAGAGGTCATTTAATATGTTCCTGATAAGAAACGCGGCAATAAACGCAAGAATGATATATTTCCTGCTCCTTCTGATAGTCTTTAAAAGAAACGGAGAGAGGAAATAACAGAAGAGAAGGGCAGACAGAAACCAGCTTACTCCGTTGAAAGACATATATACATCCGGGGCCGGATGCCAAGCCTGAAGCAAGAGCAGATTCAGGATAAGTTTTATTGCCGTTCCGGGTGTAAAGGCAGTATCTGATAAGAATACGAGCCAGAGCAACGTGAAAAGAGCATGAAGCGGCCAGAAGGCCTTAAGTTTTTTCAGGCAGATCTTGAAAGGATCCTTCCAGGAGGCAGCGGGAAGACTGGGCTTTTTCAAACTTGAATATCCTGTTAGAAATCCGGAACAGATAAACAGCAGCTGGCACATTTGGGCGCCGATATCAAAATCAGGCTTTGAGACCGGGGCATGCCACCAAAAGATAAATAGCAGAGCAACAGCTTTAAGACCCGTCAGGGAGTCTATTCTCGTGAAAGATAAGGCCTTATTGCCGGGAATCTGTTCCATTTTCCGTTGCCTGTCCATGAAATATTCTGAATTAAAGTATAGTTCACATGATCGAACTTTAAAATATAACAGCCGGCGTAAAACAGATATTGGAATTATTGGAATACTTGCGATACAATTACTTAATTCATAAGTAACTTTAAGAAAGAAGGAATGTATTTATGGAAAAGAAGAATCTCGATTGGTCCAATCTGACCTTCTCTTATCAGAAGACAGACAAAAGATTCGTAGCTAATTACACGAACGGCGCATGGGACGAAGGCGCGCTTATTGATGACGACATGATCGTCATGAGCGAAGACGCAGGCGTTCTCCAGTATGCACAGACAGTATTTGAAGGCCTTAAGGCTTATGAGACAGTTGACGGCAGAATCGTTACTTTCCGTCCTGACCTCAACGCTGAGAGACTTCATGACTCTGCAGTCCGCCTTGAGATTCCCCCGATTTCCAAGGAATTGTTCCTCAGATCAGTCCAGGAGACAGTTGCAGGCAACGCAGCATGGGTTCCCCCGTACGGTTCCGGCGCTTCTCTCTACCTGAGACCTTATATCTTCGGTATTAACCCCGTTATCGGCGTTAAGCCTGCTGATGACTATCAGTACAGAATCTTCGCTACACCTGTAGGCCCTTATTTCAAGGGCGGTGCTAAGCCGATCGCAGTTAAGATCTCTGACTTTGACCGTGCTGCTCCGAGAGGAACAGGCAACATCAAGGCAGGCCTCAATTATGCTATGTCCCTCCACGCAATCGTTACTGCACACAAGGAAGGATTTGCCGAGAACATCTATCTCGATCCCGCTACACGTACAAAGATCGAGGAGACAGGCGGAGCTAACATCATCCTCACAGACGGCCAGGGCACACTCGTTGTACCTAAGTCTGATTCCATCCTGCCTTCTATCACAAGAAGATCTCTTGTTTACGTTGCTGAGCACTACTGCGGCATGAAGATCGAAGAGAGGGAAGTATACCTCGACGAGATCATGAGCGGTAAGTTCACAGAGGGCGGTCTCTGCGGTACAGCTGCAGTTATCTCACCTCTCGGCTCCATCAACGATCACGGCAAGGAATTCAAGTTCGCTTCCGGCATGGAGGAGATGGGTCCTGTCATGACAAAGCTCAGAGAGACACTCACAGGCATCCAGATGGGTACTGTTGAAGCACCTGAGGGCTGGATCATGGAGATCAAGGTCTGATCTGATTTATAATCTGATTAACAAAGGTTGTCACGTCATATGTGGCAACCTTTTTCTTTTGGTGTTTACGTCGTTGTTTTCAGATTCCCTGGTCGTGCGCGGCCTTCAGTACCGCATAACTGAAAAGGCCAATGCCGTCGGGAGCGTTGGGGTGGAACTCATTGTACATGTATTTTCCGGTTCCTTCCTTGTTTAAAACTGATGAGATGACCCGGTCTGCATCGATGTAGATGCAGTCAGAGTTCCCGCAATAAGATTCCATGGCCTTTCGATATTCCTCGCCGCGGATGAAATAGCTTTCATCGAGGTTGCAGAATGACCACGGGGAGACGAAGTAGATCTTCGCACCGTCCGATCTGCTGCTGATAAGGGTGGCAAGCCTGCCGGTGTTGTTTGAGAAATCTTCAGAAGTGACCGAAGCGTTTGCCGTGTTTTCGAAAAGGATATCGTTGATGCCTATCGCGATAATATAAATGTCTGCCACCGGGATATCCGTGATGTGGTCAGTCAGGTCTTTGACCTGCCAGCCGCTTGTTGAGTAATTGGATACTTTCCCTTTGATATAGGGAGTCAGGGGCTGATACCACGGAACACCGTTGGTGGTAAGCCCGGCTGTTATGCTGTCACCAAGAAAGCATACGGATCTTCCGCTCTGAAGATCTTTATAAAGTGTGCTGTCCTGAAGTTCGTCTGTCATGCCGCCGTATAACGGGTAGTTCTTTTGAAGTGCCAGCTTAAGTTTTATTTTCGGATAAAAGAGAATACCCAGGAAAACCAGCACAAGCAAAGCAAAGACGACTGATAATGCAATCGTGGTCTTATTGGAACTTTTGCTGTTTTTGTTATCTGACATAAGCCAATAATAGCAAAATGCAATATGCTGATAAAGCCTGCAAAATAAAACCTGCACACCGCATCAAGCGCTATGCAGGTCGTAAAAAGCCTGAAAATATAGATTACAGCAGGTGAGCTCTTAATTCCTCGCCGGAAAGAGGTGAGAGGAGTGCAGGAGCGATGTCGAAAACAGTCTTGCAGCCGAAGTCGCCCTTCTGTGAGAGACGGTAGATGGCTCTTGCATAAGCTGTGAGGACTGAACCTGTGAACTCAGGGTTGGAATCGAGCTTTAATGAATACTCGATAACGTGCTTGTTCTCGCCGTTAACGCCTGTCTTGCCTGTGCGGAATACGAAGCCGCCGTGGTTGATCCTGGAGTGGTCTCTTACGAATTCTTCTTCGGAGATGAAGTGTACTGTTGTATCGTAATCTGCAAAGTAGTTGGGCATTTCCTTGATCGTCTTCTCGATGAGAGAGAGGTCAGCGCCTTCTTCAGCTACTACGAAGCACTCTCTTAAGTGCTTCTGGCGTGTTGTGAGCTCAGGCTCAGCGCCGGATCTTACTGCCTCAAGTGCAGCTTCTACGGGAATCGTGTACTGCTTGCCGTTCTTTACGCCGGGAACTCTTCTGATAGCATCGGAGTGACCCTGAGATACGCCCTTGCCCCAGAATGTGTAATCCTTGCCCTCGGGAAGGATGCAGCTGCCGTAAAGACGGTTGATGGAGAACATACCGGGATCCCAGCCGCCGGAGATAAGAGCTGTGTGATTGCTTTCAGAAGCAGCCTTGTCAACGTTAGCGAAATGTTCAGGGATCTTTGCATGTGTATCAAAGCTGTCGATTACATTGAACATTGAAGCGTATGCGGGAGTCTGTGTGGGCAGGTCTGTTGCTGAACCGCCGCAGATGACGAGAACATCGATCTTGTCCTTATAGTTTGCAGCGTCATTTGAATTAGCTACTTCTACGCCGGGTGTAAGAGTCTTAACTGTGGAAGGGTCTCTTCTTGTGAAGACCACTTTAAGCTCCATGTCAGGATTCTGACGGATGGAGAGCTCAACGCCCTTTGCGAGGTTGCCGTAACCTAAAATACCTATTCTGATTGCCATTGTTTTATCCTCCTCAAGGATGATGTAACATTCGGTTACTTATTTTATATTCGTCCGAAATTATAACAAACTTGATAGGAATTTGGGTATATTTTGCGACTATAACAAAAATACGGTTATTGTATTATAATTTCCCTATGCCAAACATAAAGTATCTGATAAGGCGCGTTACGCGCATGGACTATAAGGCGATGAACGCCAAGATAAAGGATATCCACGAGAAGTCGGGCAAGTCCCGCGTGTGGATATTTTTCGACATGATCCACTGCGGCAGGAAGTTCGGCGCAGGATATATGGATTACTGGCTCTATGAGATGTACAACCTCAACGATAAAGAGCGCGACACATATATCACCAGAGGCCGCAACTACGATCTCGTAAAAAGATATAACGATCCGGCTTATACGGATCTGATCGATAACAAGATCGAATTTAATAAGCGCTTCGGCGAATTCCTGGGCCGTAAGTGGCTTGAGATCAGAAAAGACAATAAGCAGGAGTGTCTGGATTTCATAAACAGCCACGATATCCTGTTTGCCAAGGCTGATCTTGGTTCCTGCGGTAAAACTGTCGAAAAGATCGACTGCAAAGCAGAAAAGGCCGAAGATATCTATGAGCGCCTTGTAAATCAGGAGCGTCCGCATTTCTTTGAAGAGGCAATCGTACAGCACCCTGCGGTAAGCGCTATATATCCTTATGCCATAAATACCATCAGGATCGTAACTATCCAGAGGGAAGGAAAGGTCCATGTGGCCAGTGCCTGCTGCAGATTCGGCAATTACGGCCACAGCGTAGATAATTTTAATAACGGCGGTATGACCGCGCCTGTTGATGAGAAGACAGGTGAGATCACCGATTTCCCTATAGACAAGACCAAGGTCCTTTACGAGAAGCACCCCATGACTGGTGCCGTATTTAAGGGATTCGTTTTCCCTATGTGGGATCAGGTGATCGAGATGTGCACCAAGGCTGCAATGGTAGTTCCGCAGGTCGGTTTTATCGGCTGGGACGTCTGCCTTACGCCTGACGGTCCAGTAATCGTTGAGGGTAATGACTATCCCGGTCATGACCTTTACCAGCTTCCTGAGCATACCCACGATAAGATGGGTATCTGGCCTAAATATCAGTTTTAATTTAGCGCTTGATATTACCGGATAAGAAGAGTAGACTTCCGATTGTCAACTAAAATCGCAAAGAGGTTTACAATGTCGGAAACAGGCGTAAAATCAAGCAACAACAAGAATAAGACCACCAAGAACAGAGCATTTATCTATGATATGGTCCTCATTTCCATATCGGCAGCTCTTATCACCGTATGCTCATGGATCAGTATCCCCTTGGGACCGGTACCGTTCACTCTGCAGACACTGGGTATTCTTGCTGTAATGCTTACAACAGGCGGAAGAAGAGGGACGATCGCGATCCTCGTTTATCTGGCGCTTGGAGCTGTAGGAGTACCGGTTTTCGCAGGCTTTAAAGGCGGTATAGCTTCTTTTGCAGGCCCTACGGGCGGATTCCTTGTCGGATTCCTTATCTCCGCTCTGGTCTACTGGCTGCTCGAAAAGCTTATCTTGAAGAAGCTCATGAAAACACCTGTTAAGACCTGGATCTTTGGAATGCTGGCATTCCTGATTTTCGAAGTCATTATGTATATAGTAGGCGTTATCTGGTTCATGACCGTATATGCGGCACAGACAGGTCCGGTAGGCCTTGCAACCGTTATGGGATGGTGCGTTATACCTTTCATTATTCCCGATATCGTGAAGATGGTTGTGGCAGTGCTTATCGGCGAACGTGCCTCAAAACTCACTAAGTTTTAAGCCTTTTTTAAGATTAGTGCCGTTCTTATTCTGATATAATGGGAGCGTTTGGGAGCCGTAAGGTTCCTGAATAATCTGGAGAATAAGGAGATACAGCTCGTGTCTGAGAACGGTGATTTTATTATCAAAATTAATGACATATCAAAAGACTATGGGAAATTCCGTGCTCTTGAATCAATGAGCTTTACTGTTCCGAGAGGTTCTATTTACGGACTCGTAGGCAGGAACGGCGCCGGGAAGACCACGATAATGAGAATTATCTCAGGTCTTCAAAGTCCAACCAAAGGAACCGTCGAATACGGTTTTGACAATAAGAAATTAGGCAATGTAGGTGCTCTTGTTGAGCTTCCTTCGATCTATTCGAACTATTCAGCAAAAGATAATCTTATCTTCCAATACATTAACTTAGGCCTTAAGATCGACGGGTCCCTTGATGAGAATCTGAGATTTGTAGGACTCGGTAATACCGGCAGCAAGAGGGCAGGGAAGTTCTCTTTGGGTATGAGACAGCGTCTGGGAATCGCCATGGCAATGTGCGGCAATCCGGAAGTGCTTATCTTAGATGAGCCGATCAACGGCCTTGATCCGCAGGGCATTATCCAGATCCGTGACCTTCTTATCAAGCTCAATAAAGAGAAGGGCATTACGATAATCATTTCGAGCCATATACTTTCCGAACTCTCAAAGCTCGCTACTGATTTTGCTTTCATTGAAGCAGGAAAGGTAATAAAGGAAATCAAGGCAGAAGAACTGGAAAATGTTGGCGGCCTCGTTACCGAGTTCTATACAGGAACTCCCGAACAGCTGATCCCGGTATTAAATGCCAAGGGCCTTAAAGCAACATTTGATCCCGAGAGCCGTGTCGTTACCGCAAAGGGTTACTATAACCTCACGAACATTGTAACAGCCGCAAGTGAAGCGGGAGTCAACATTGCACGAGTCGTTACAAGGGAAACAGACCTTGAGACATATTTTGTTAAGCTCGTAGGAGGTGAGTCAAATGCTTAAATTATTAGCTTTTGAATTCAGACGAATCTCCAAGAGCATCTTTTTCTGGATCATCGCTGCGATCAGCTTTATATGGCCGGTGATCACAGCGGGATTATACCGTCTGATTCTAACTCTCGATCTGTTCTCTGATGAGATCCAATTTGTTCCTTTAAGTGTTACACAGGATCAGAGGCTCTATTATACCTGGATCATTTCCGTGGCATTCATGACGTCGCTTCCTACATTTGTTGCACTATTTACGTGCCTTCATGTCGGAAGAGATTATACGGACGGTATAGTGAGAAATAAGATAATCGCCGGACATTCCAGAGCTGCGATCTATTTCTCTTATGTGATCACCCAGATGTGTGCACATGTTGTTTTGTCCTTGATCTATATTCTCTCGGCATTCTTGGGACTTACTATCACGGGCATAGGTGTGGATACTAATCACGGCGAGATGCTCGCCAGATTAGGCGTTGCCATTGTCGTATTCCTTGTTATGAGCGTTACTTTCACGGCATTGTCTGCTATTTTCAGAAAGCGTGCCGCTCCTGTGATCCTCTGTATCCTGATCGCATATGTTTCCAATATTGCAGCATCTGTTTTCGGACTTTACAGCACACCTCCGCAGGCCGTTCAGGACTATATCAATATCAGAAATACCAAGTATGAACTGATGGTTAGAGACGAGATGATCGATGAGAAGACCGTCAAGGATTATGAGGCGGCATTCGGAAAGAACAAGCTTTTAACCTTCGGCTGGCAGGTATTCTATCCGGCATATCTCATTACTCCCATAGGTTTTGAATCCGATTATGGCGCTGGAGGTGCCACAAGCCTTATCGGAGGCGTTTCAGAATATCCTAAGGAACTGAATTATGCTCAGAATATCTTCTACAAAGACGAGTCTCAATTTGACATCTGGTATCATACGAAGGTTTTCACGGAAATAGAGCTCGATCCTGAGGCTGATCCTGAGACATACGAGATCCCTGATCCCAGTGAAGCTTTGTATAAATACTATATGACTGTTGATAATTTCAAGCGTGTGGATTCTATGCATATGTCCTTTAGCAAGCTTAACCTGATATATCTCGGCAAGTCACTTGCCTGGATAGTAGTTATAGGCGGCTGGGGATATCTAATTTTCAGAAAGAAGAATTTGTTCTAATGTTTTATCTTGATCATCGTTTAACAATAATCATCGGCGCATACGGCAGCGGTAAATCCGAGATTGCCGTCAACATGTCTCTTGCACAGCGAAAAGCTTTGCCGGACAAAAAGCTCCTTATCGCAGATCTCGATATCGTCAATCCTTTCTACAGATCTTCTGACTGCGCGAAGGATCTCGAAGATGCGGGGATAAGGCTCGTTACACCGCTTTATGCAGGTTCCAACGTTGATGCGCCCGTTTTACCGCCTGATATGTATGTTATCTTCGATGACGAGTCCTATCAGGGAATCTTCGATATCGGCGGAGAGGATATGGGAGCTCTGGTCCTTGGCTCTCTTAAGCACAGGATCGAAAACACCGACGCGGTCATCTACATGGCGGTAAACAGTTTAAGACCGTTCACTTCGGACGCTGAGCAGATCGCGATTATGACATCTGAACTGTCTGCTGCGGCGGGCTTTAAGATCGATGGATATATCAATAACACCAACCTTCTCGAAGAGACCACCGCTGAGATGGTCAAAGAGGGCGAAACCAAGATTTTGGAAGCGTCTAAGATCACGGGCGTGCCCCTGGTTGCCAACTGCGTCATGGAAGGCGTGGAGATTCCTGAGGGAATGCTTGCAAATAAAGAGCTTTTCAGGATGAGCAGGAGAATCCACTACGCGTACTAAATCGTGTTAAATATTATTGTTGTTTTGTTAAGAAAATGATATTATTTTTCTTGGCGGAGCAATTTCGACCAAGTACCTAGGAGGAATATTAATATGGGATTGATTAGCTTAATCAAGAATGTTGCAGGAACAACTTTTGATTCTATCAGCAGCCAGGTTCAGGATCAGTATCTTGAGTTCTTTACACAGGACTCTTTAGGTCAGGATATCCTTGTAAAGAAGGGCGCTAATAAGATGGAGAGAGGCAGAAACAAGGGTAATTCCGAAGTTATCTCCAACGGATCCATCATCAACGTACCTGAGGGCTGCTTCTGTCTCCTCGTTAACAACGGAGAGATCGTAGATGTAGTATCTGACGCAGGCGCTTACAAGTGGGATACATCCACAGCACCTTCAATTCTCGCTAACAAGAACTTCGGTGAGAATGTAAAGCAGTCCATCGGTGACATCTGGAACCGTATGAAGATGGGCGGAGAGATTCAGCAGCAGCAGAGAGTTTACTTCGTAAACAAGCTCGAGATGATGAATCAGAACTTCGGTACACCTTCACCGGTACCTTATGCAGACCCTGAGTATCGTAACATTTATATCCGTTTGAACGGTACATTCTCCTTCAGAGTTGAGAATCCTGTTACTTTCTTCAGAAACATCGTTGGCAACGTAAAAGACGAGTACACAGTTGCAGACTTCATGGGAACACCCGCTAAGCCTCAGCAGCCTCGCCTTGAGTTCCTTGACAATATCACAGAAACACTCAATAAGTGCGGCGGCCCTTACCCGAACGGCATCATGTTCTCAACATTGCCTTCCAAGCAGGGCGAGTTCCGTAGATACATGCAGGACTGCCTCGACGACGAGTGGCTCCAGAAGAGAGGTATCGTTGTAGAGAAGGTTGCTATCGCTTCTGTTACACCTGACGATAAGTCACGTGAGAGAATCGAGAAGGTCGACGAGTCCAAGCTCTATGGTCAGGATGCAAGCGCTCTCAATGCAGCTGTTGCATTAGGCCAGACAGAGGCTATGAAGGCTGCCGGCGGAAACGCAAACGGCGCAGTTAACGGCTTCATGGGTCTCGGAATGATGGGCGCAGTTGGCGGCAACAATGCTACAGCAGCAGCTCTTAATAACGTTCAGCAGACAGGCAGCGCTCAGCCTACCGGCTTCTTCGGTGGCGCAACTGCAGCTCCTGCAGCACCTGCAGCAGCTGGCTGGACATGCTCCTGTGGCCAGACAGGCAACACAGGTAAGTTCTGTGGTAACTGCGGTCAGCCTCAGCCCGCTCCCGTAGCACCTGCAGCAGGCTGGACATGCTCATGCGGCCAGACAGGCAACACAGGTAAGTTCTGCGGCAACTGCGGCGCACCTGCACCTGCAGCAGCTCCTACAGCTTGCCCTAAGTGCGGCTACAAGCCCGCTGATGGCGTTATGCCTAAGTTCTGCCCTGAGTGCGGCACAAAGATCGAATAATTTTCGATTCTTAAGTAATCAGACCAGAGGCTGTCTCTTCGGAGGCAGCCTCTTTTATTTGCGCTTCAATCAACATATTTGTCAAAAACTGTCGAAAACACGCTGCTCCATGATGTATAATCTTTTTGGGGATAGATTTTTTATTTTGGAGAGTGTAAGGGCATGATGGATATGCGGCATTATATGTCGGTTTGTTCAGCATTTTTGCTGGACGGTTTTTTTATTTGTTTTCCGGAACAATCTGAAGTCTGCAGGAGGGAAGCGTATGTCTGACCTCGTTAGTGTCATCCTTCCTGCATATAACTGCGAGAAGACATTAGCGGATACTCTGGAGTCTGTTTTAAACCAGACTTACAGGGATCTTGAGATAATCCTCATAAATGATGCTGCAAAAGACGGAACCAGCGTGATCTGCGAAGCTTTTGCGTCAAAAGATCCCAGGATCAGGTATTACTTGAATTCCCAGAACATCGGAACCCTTGAGACAAGGGTCAGGGCGATCAATCTTGCAAAAGGTGAATGGATCGCTTTCGTTGATTCCGATGACCTGTGGAGCGCTGATAAGCTCGAGAAGCAGTTTGCCCTGCAGAAAGCCACAAACTGCGACCTTATATATACAGGTTCATCCTTCATAAATGAGAACGGCGAGCCTTTTAAGTGGATAATGCATGTTCCTGAGCAGGTTACTTACAAGAAGCTTTTAAGGCAGAACATTATCTCTAATTCATCCGTTCTGATGAGGAAAAGAGATTATCTTAAGTATTCTCCGTTCTCGGAGCGCAATAACGATATGCATGAGGATTTTGCCTGCTGGCTCTGCATGCTCAGGGCAGGACTTACTGCAAGAGGCATCAATGAGCCGCTGATAACATACAGGCTCCATAAGAATTCGAGCAGCAGCAACAAGGTGAATGCTTCCAAGCTCAATATGAACACCTATAAGTATATAGGTCTCGGATTGCTTGAAAGGTATTTCTACCAGGGCTGTTATGCCTTTAACGGCGTGCGCAAGTACATGCATTTCAGATAAGGAGATCCCGGATGAGACGCAATCTGGAAGTGCTTGTAAGTGCGCTCGAAAAAGACCCGATGAAGCTTGCATCCGGCATGAACCTTGAGTGTGACGCCCTTATCGTCAATCAGGGAAGCAGGGATTCCGGTTACGAATATGAGAATGAAAACAGGCTTAAGATCAGGGTTATAGAATCAAGTGAGCGCGGCATAGGCAGATCCAGAAATCTGGCGCTTGATAAGGCCGACAGCAAGATCGTCCTGTTCGCTGATGACGATATCGTTTATTCAAAAGGCTACGCCGACAGCATCTTAAAGGCTTTCAGTTCCGATCCTTCGGCTGACATCATTATGTTCAATGTCGATGTCTGTGAAGAGCGCAGGACCTATCATATAGACAGAACTATAAGGGTTCATAAATGGTCGGTCGGAAGATATCCCTGTTATGCAGCAGCTGCAAGGCTTGAGAGCATCAGAAAGCCCGGCATCAGATTCTCAGAGCTTTTCGGAGGCGGTGCAAAATATTCCAGCGGAGAAGACAATCTGTTCTTCATGGACTGCTTAAGGGCAGGACTGGTCATAAAGGGCGTTCCGGTCAAGATTGGTAAAGAAGTTCCCAGAAAGTCCACGTGGTTTAACGGATTTAATGAGAAATTCTTCAGGGACAGGGGAGTGCTCTACAGCTTCTTATACGGTAAATGCTCGGCCGTATGGGCTTTAAGATTCGTTATTGCCAAAAGGAAATCTTATGAGAAATCAGTAAAGCCTTCGGATGCATACAGATGGATGAAGGAAGGCATAGCGGAAGGCAAAGGTCTGTTAATATCTTCAGGAAGGAAAGATATCTTATGAATCTCAGAAAGAGCATAGGAAATCTCATATCTGAAGAGGCTTTTTACAAGACCGTTCTTATACTGCTCGGAGGGCTTCCCTTAATTGAGATAATCACGGAGATAATAGTAAGGTTCAATGACAAGATCATTCCTTCGTTTTTCCTTCCGCAGGTAACAGGGCTTTTCGGAATATTGGGAACACTTCTTGTGGTCTTATATTGGCTTGCTGCAGAGCCGGGGAAAAGAAAACTCAGGATATCTGATATTTTCTATTTCACGCTCTTATTCTTCATGATCTTATCTGCGGCCTTTTCACGCAATCCGGGCCTTTATGCAGGAGGCGATCCGTTCTATTGTGAGAACCCGCTGCATTTCCTGGCATATTACTGGTTATATTTTGCAGGAACCCTTATAGATGATCCCAAATACAGGAAAAACATTCTTTTCCTGTTTGCGGGCGTTGCGGTGATCGAAGGCATATTTGCTTTTCTTCAGACATTCAATATCGAGCTGGCGTACAGTCTTTATTATTACACGGAGCATACATCATACGGCCTTACGCAGAACAGTAATTACTACGGCGGCCTGTGCATCGTTTTCATCGCAGGGATATCCGGCCTGTATATCTTTTCAGATCAATTGACCTCTTCAAAGGTTTGGAAATACGCGCTTCCGGCAATTTTGGCAGTGCTTTTCCATACAATGCTGGGAAGCAGGGCAAGACTCGCCTGGGTTGGTTTTGCAGGTCTTACGGTCTTCTATATTATCTCCTTTGCCGTCATGAGCAGGAGGGATAAGGAGACTATTAAGCCGGCGGTAAGGCGTTCGCTCGTACTCCTGGCCGTTTTTGCTGCCGTCCTGCTTATAGCTTATTTCTTTACGGATTATATAAGGGAAGCTGCGGTAAGATCTTACTGGGAAGTGGCGAACGGCGATGTGGAAAAGGTCGGTACGGACCGTATCTATAACTGGAAAATGGGCCTTAAAAGCGTTCCTGATAACTGGCTTACCGGTGTGGGACTTGATAACTACAGCTATGTATTCCGCGAATCTCCTGAGGTCTACTCCCAGGCCAAGGCCCATAATGAATATATCCATGTGCTAGTAACACAGGGTGTTCCTGCTGCGGTCAATTACCTGGCCCTTCTGATATTTGCAGGTGCCGGTGCTGTTAAGAGTGTTTTAAATGACACTTCTAAAGAAAGACGTGCGGTCACATGGATATTGCTCGGAATGTTTATCACATATTGTGTTCAGGCCCTGTTCAACGGAAGTGTGACATATGTCGCAGTTTATTTCTGGTTTATCATCGGATTAATTGCGCCGAGAACTGTTATCGGCCGTAACAAAAACAGGTTGTTTTCATCAGATTTGTGATAAAATGCTAAAGAAAAAAATTATCGAAAGGCGGACACCATAATGGGTAAGTATTTTGGTACCGACGGTTTCAGAGGAGAAGCAAATAAAGCTCTCACTGCACAGAAAGCATTCAAGGTAGGCAGATATATCGGCTGGTATTACGGTCAGCAGCACGATGACAAGAGAGCGAAGATCATCATCGGCAAGGACACAAGAAGAAGTTCTTATATGCTTGAGGCAGCTCTTACTGCCGGCATCACATCTTCAGGTTCTGATGCATACCTTCTTCACGTAACAACAACACCCTCAGTCTCATATTGCTGCAGAACAGACGGTTTTGACTGCGGAATCATGATCTCCGCATCTCACAACCCCTTCTATGACAACGGCATCAAGATCATGCGTGCCAACGGTCAGAAGATCGAGGCAGAAATCGAAGAGAAGATCGAAGCTTATATTGACGGTGAGATCGAGGAGATTCCTCTTGCAGAGCGCGAGGCAATCGGTAATGTTGTTGACTACGCTGCAGGACGCAACCGTTACATCGGCTACCTCATGACAGTTCCTACAAGAGCATTCAACGGCATGAAGGTCGGCTTGGACTGCGCTAACGGTGCTTCATGGAATATCGCAAGATCAGTTTTCGAGGCTTTGGGTGCCAAGGTTTATATCATCAACAACACACCTGACGGTCTTAACATCAATACAAACTGCGGTTCCACACATATCGAGAACCTCAAGAAGTATGTCCTTGATAACGGCCTTAACGTTGGTTTTGCATATGATGGTGACGCTGACAGATGTCTTTGCGTTGATGAATTAGGCAACGAAGTCAACGGAGACCAGATCATGTACCTTTGCGGTAAGTATCTGAAGGAGAGCGGCAAGCTCGACGGCAATACGATCGTTACGACGATCATGAGCAACATGGGTCTTTACAAGGCTTGCGAGGCAATCGGCATCCGCACTGAGAAGACCGCTGTAGGCGACAAGTATGTTGCTGAGAACATGATGCAGAACGGCTTCGTATTGGGTGGTGAGCAGTCCGGACATATCATTTTCGCAAAGTATGCAACAACAGGAGACGGAATCCTCACATCACTCATGGTCCTCATGACGATGCTCGAGAAGAAGCTTCCTCTCTCAATGCTTGCAGGCGAGATGAAGATGTTCCCTCAGTGTCTCAAGAACGTAGTAGTTAAGGATAAGGAAGAAGCTCAGAAGAATCCTGCAGTCCTTAAGGGCGTTGAAGAAGTCAACAAGGCATTGGGCGGCGACGGAAGAATGCTCCTGCGTGCATCAGGCACAGAACCGAAGATCCGTGTCATGGTTGAGGCCAAGACAGATGAGCTCTGTGAGAAGTATGTAGATCAGCTTATCGCAGTCATTAAGGAACAGGGTCTTGCTGCAGATTAAAGAATATTACGGCTTCGCATGGTTTCATGCGGAGCCGTTTTATATACAGACTAAAAGTTGGGAGAACGAATTATGAGAGTCATTAGAAAGAGTAACTACGAAGAAGCTTCAATGGCATGCGCTGAGCTTATCGCTTCACAGATCAGGCTCAAGCCTGACTGCAAGATCGGTCTTGCCACAGGTTCAACACCTATCGGCACATACAAGGATC
>JAEEGH010001330.1_pt1 | contig 71915 bp, 58 predicted proteins | sample 9134181 | NCBI WGS metagenome assembly JAEEGH01 (sample SAMN16246544, study PRJNA631951) | gut metagenome | biome: gut microbiome; feature: rumen; material: DP-attached | host: Bos | place: Iran: Karaj | collected 2018-10 | reverse complement strand
CGGCGTGTTCCTCAGCAATGCATTCACACGCACCTTCCGTATCACCATCAACAACAATCCCAACGTGACCCTGCGCGACCTCTTCTATCATTTGGCTCGCACCACAACAGGTAGTCATGTGACTCTTTACAACGATAACAACTACGGCTCGGTTTACACCCTCAATACTGGTGACTATTTCCCGGAACAATGAAACAGAAGGCGTGTCAAGATTACTTGGACATGTCGGAAGGTAACGAGGAAATGGTTTTGGTTCAGAATGTCATAGAAAAGGATTTCCCTAGTGCTGGCCTTGATAATTCTAAGAGTCCTGAAGAAAAGCTAGAAGTCCACATAAAACTACAGCCATCTCATCATTATTGTATTCAGAGCAAGACGTTTTGCAATTGCAGATACAGGATTGAAGAAAATGAGGAGGGCTATTTCATACGCAATGTAAGGAATGGAAAGATGAACTCTATGGGCAAATTTTCATCTCACACTACAGGCTCTATTCAGTTCCGTAAACTGGATGGTAATAAGTATATGATAGTAAGAATTTTTCCCAGGGCGAAAGGGATAAAGGGCAAAGAAATCATTATAGGCTTCATTTCCCAAGAAGGAAAATTAGTTAAATTCACTTCTCTCGACAAGTCTATCATGGACAAGAATGTGAGTATTTGATAGAAAAATCGATTAATAGTTGTATTATTCCGAATAAGTTTGTATCTTTGCAGCCAACAATATAGATATAAAACGATGTTAACACCTTATAAAATTAATGCCTATTACGAGGAATTCAAACCAGAATGGGCTTGCGAAATGCCTGTAGGCTGTCCACCTGAGGATGTATTAGTCCCCAGCGAGCATCCGTTTTTCCGGTTGGCAAGTCAAATAGGTTCTTATACGGCAGATGATTTTAAATCTTACGCTGAGGCAGATCCTCAACGAAATTGGGGTGAAAAGCTCCCATTGGCAGTAGGATTGTCACTTATTGACAATGAGGTCAAAGCTCGTAAGTATTTGAAGCTTCCATGGTTCCGCCAGTTCAAGGGTATCATATCACTAACACTTAATCCGAATGACGGTGTGGTGAAACAGACGGGTGTACATCTTTCCCACTATACATGGTGGAGGACAAAATCGTTCCAATTGTCAAACTTAACAATGCTGCAGTTATGAGACCTCTTACACTGATTAATACGCTAGAATATTATGATGTACCACAAATTTTGGTGGCATCTGACGCAACAGGCACCAACTATCTCTGTACGTTGTATAAGAGTAATACGGAGAGTGGTTATCTCTATCTGGGAGTTCAAATTTCTGAGCCTCGGATAATGGCTTTTATAGGTGGACAGCTTGACCTTCGTGATGCATATGTTCATCCTGAAGTTGAGAATGCATTGTATGTTGTAACTGCCAAGCAGGAGGTGCTGACGGCAACTACTCTCTTGCAACCACAGGACCTTACTGAGGATATGCTGCCCGAAGCTGGATATTTTTATGATGCATCCGACTTGGCTGATGAGACTGAACCCCAGACTGATACCTATCGTTTGGAAGTGCCGGCTCACGACCGTATCACATTCTCAACTCTTATCAGCCGCATGGGGTGGCGCGCGTTATCTTTGCATAATGAGTTGAAAGGAAAAGTTGCATTTTTTTGACCCAGAACACTAACCCCACATCATCCTACCTGCTCCCACTTTCGAAAAAGGCAGTGGGGTTAGTATAACAAACTAATAATCAGTAGATTAGGCAAAATTGAAAATTTTCGGAAAATAGTCGTAAATACAAAACTGGATTTAGAATCTTTGCCAACGGAAATCAGAAATGACGACCGTTGGCAAATTTTTTTTGTGATGGTCTGGTAGAGAAGGTGGATGAGTTTGTGGAGAACGGCACCACCAAGGCTAAGTACAGGAAAACCGGGGCTGTGATGATTTGACGTTGGCTGCGCCTTCGTCTCTCACGACTCGGCCATCCAAATGAGTTTGGCGGCTCTCGCTGCTCAATCCGTTGGCTGCGGGCAGGGCTTCGTCCCTGCCAACGCAGTTCTTCGACTAGCGAAGCGGCAAAGCCGATTACTTGCTTAGGCAAGCGACCATAGGTCGGAGCGACGCAGTTACGCAGTTACGCAGTTACGCAGTTGCATAAGTTTTTTTAGAAACGAGAAATATGAAGGAAAAGGTAGAAATCAACAAGCAGGCACGACTCAGCGAGCACTTGACTTCGTCGAGTGTGGCTACGCTCGGCCATTCTTGCGTCCCTGCGGTAGCAAGCGACCAAAGGTCGAGCGCAAACGAGCTTGATGGCTCTCGCTTATCGCCACACTTTACGCTCGGAGAAATGTGCAAGACCAGTGCGAAGACGCTGGATGGAAACATCCCTTCGCACGTACATATCGAGAACTTGAAGCGCCTCTGCGGCTGCTTGGAGATGCTTCGCAGTGAGTGGAACAAGTGTTATGGCGAGGGTGATATCCCAATAGTCATCAACTCGGGCTATCGCTCTGAGGCAGTGAACAAGGCCGTAGGCGGTGTCTCTGGCTCGAACCATCTGACCGGCTGCGCCGCTGACATCCGCGTGGCAGGCATGGAGCAACTCATCCGCTACGCCACCATCCTGCTCGACATCAGCGACGAGAGCCAGGAGGACTTCGACGAACTGCTCATAGAACGTTCGCCCAAGGGCACCTACTGGCTTCACTTCGCAGTAAGACCGTCGGGAAACAGACGGAAGATCTGCCTGATACAGACGTGATGAGCCCCGCACAGGATCTACAGCCCGAGGGGGCAGGACCATGGCTTAGAACTTGTAGTCCACGCCCACGCCAATGACATTGTTGGTGCGGCTGTAGATCTCCTGTGGGGAAGTAGTTGTAGGCTGTTTGGTGTAGTCGCTGTAGATGGTGCAGAAGTAGCTCACGTTCAGGCGCATCTTGTCGTTGATGTTCCATGCGCCGCCCAGTCCCACACTGTAGCTGTCGCAAGCGAAGGAGGTGTCTTTCTGGTACTCATCGCTCAGACCGTAGTCAGTACGCTGCCCACCACAACTGACGGTGAATTTGTCGTTGATGTCGTATTCTATACCTGCCAGGATCTCGTGCGTTCCACCTGTCAAGTCGTTCTGGCGGTTGCCTGCCATCTTTGCGTTCTTGTCGTCGAAGAAATGGTATTCCAGGGCTGCACGCAGTTTGGGGGAGATCTCATATCCTGCAGCTATGGCCAACAGGGCAGGCATGTCGTAACGGGTCATGGCACCGTCCTCGTACGGAGTCGTCTCGTTGCCCAGTGTTGAAGCGATGGTCTGCAGTACGGCGGGGCTGTTGGCGGCAAGGTAAGCCATGAGGTTAGTGCCTATGCTGGCGTCCAGCTTGTTGGTGCTGTTCTCGGTGTTGATCTTGGTGCGGAACTCATAGCGGGCGGCTACGGTAATGGGCCCCTGATGAAAGTCGAGGCTCACGATGGGTGCAAAGCCCCAGGCACGTTGGTCTACATCGAGCTCCAGTGATGCCAGGGAACCGAACATGCGGTGTTGATCGGCAATGACGTGACCTTGGTAGTAGCCGTCATAATAATTTGCCCGCACACCTACTGCCGCCGACAGGAAATCGGTGATGCGGTAAGTGAAGTTCAGCTGCCCGCCATAGATATACTGCTTGCCTTTCATCTTCGAGTCGAGCTTATACTGCTCGGGAGTGATGCCGTTGGCTGAGAGCAGGCCTGCCAGCTTTTCGTTGAACATGGGCACGCCGTTGTCGTATTTCACAAAACCTCCGCTACCCACGATGCCAATCATGGAGGACAGCGCCCAGCGGTCCTTCTTGTACGAGGCAAACAGGGCAGGGACGATGGGTGCCGAGGCCTTGCCGTTGTATTTGGCTGAAGGGGTCTCGATGTCTCGGTTCTGCCAAGGCTTCTGGAAGTCTATCGACATCTGGAAGCCATCATAGCCCCAGGCGAGTCCTGCAGGGTTGGAGTAGGCGGCATCGATTTCGGTCGAAGCTCCCCGTGCAAACATACGGTCAAAAGCAATGTGATAGTTGGTGTTGGTCATCAGTCCACCAGCGTTTGTGGTGACAGAAAGGCAGAACAACAATGTTGCCAGTGTGAAAATTCTCTTTATCATTTTGATGGTCAATTAATTTAATCGCCTGCAAAGGTACGAATAAAAAACCAAATAGCCGACAAAAGGGAAAGATTTTTTCCCAAAAGGAATAATAATTATGACAATAAGCAAGACTTTGAGCTTCGGTCTTCGGCATATACCAAGGACGAGCAACGGTCTAATTAGAATAATTCTGGCATCGGACTTTACGGACTTTCTATTTGTCCTCGCTTAATCGAATTTTTCGTACCTCTGACTTTCGTCGAAGGTACTCTCGCTCGACAATAAAAACAAAAAAGCTGTTTTTTGTTTTGTATTGTGCTCACTTATTCGTACCTTTGCACTGATGAAACGAAAGATTTGGATATTTGCGCTGGCAGCAATGGTGCTGGCGGCGTGTTCGCAAGGTTCACGAAACGGTGGGGCCAGTGGTGAGACAGACAGTACGGCAGACTCGACTTTGAGTCTTGTCCCTAAGTTTGCTACAGGTTACTCGGTAAGAGACTCTGCTGGGATACGCTTGGTCGATGTGGGGAAGCATGACCATTTTGCACTTGTCACGACTGACGATGCCCAGGTACCGGAAGAATACATAAAAGTCCGCGTACCCATTAAGGGCACATTGTGTATGACAGCCCTGCAGCTGTCGAATTTCACCGTGCTTGATGCCCACGACGTGGTCCGTGGAATAACAGGCACTAAGAACCTGTTCAACAAAGACATCTTGCAGCGAGTGAACGACGGCCGCATTGTGAAGATAGGCATGGAGGGAAACTTTGACACGGAGATGGTACTGGCTGCCAATCCTGACGTTATCTTCATCTCTCCCTCGAAGCGTGGCGGCTATGAGCCTATCAAAGAGACTGGTATCACGCTTGTCCCCCACCTGGGTTACAAGGAGCTGGATCCGTTAGGACAGGCAGAGTGGGTGAAGTTCGTGGGTATGTTCATTGGCAAGGAACGCGAGGCCTGCGAATTGTTTGCTGGCATTGAGCAGCGATACAACGAACTGAAAGAGAAAGTCAGGAGTTTTGTGTCGTCAGACTCCATCGGCCGTCAGCTACCCACCGTTACCAGTGGCGAGATGCACTATGGTACTTGGCACGCCGTGGGTGGCAAGAACTACCTGGCTCAGATATTCCGTGATGCGGGTGCCGAGTATGTCATCAACGATGACGAGACCTCTGGCGAGAACCTGGAGTTTGAGAAGATGTATGAGTTGGCTGCCAATGCCGACTACTGGCGCATCTTGAACAGCTTCTCAGGTGATTTCTCGTATGAGGCTCTGAAAGCCAGTGAGCCCCGTAATGAGCTGTTCAAGGCTTTTAAGGAAAGGAAAGTTATCTATTGTAACATGAAGCAGCAGCCTTATTACGAGATGACGCCTGTTCAACCCGATGTGCTGCTGAAGGATTTCGTGGCTATCTTCCATCCAGAACTGGTAGAGCCTGACTACGAGCCTAAGTACTACAGATTGTTGAAGTGAGAGCATCGAGGTTTGTCGTATTGTCAGTATCCATTGGTGTGCTGCTGGTGGTGAACCTGCTAATAGGCACGGTGAAGATTCCTGTGGCAGAGATTTGCCGCATCCTTGCTGGTGCAGACAACAATGAGATATGGACAAACATTATATGGAAGTCACGCCTGCCTCAGGCTCTGACAGCTATTATGGCGGGAGCGGGGCTGGCTGTCAGTGGATTGCAGATGCAGACGGTGTTCCGTAATCCTTTAGCCGGTCCTTCGGTGTTAGGCATTTCCAACGGCTCTGCTCTTGGCGTGGCTTTCGTGGTGTTGCTTTCTGGACGTCTTGGAGGTGTGGCACTCAGTCGTCTTGGCTACTTAGGCGATGCTGCTATGTCTGTGGCTGCCATTGTGGGTGCTCTGGCGGTGATGATGCTCATCGTGTGGATATCGCAAAAGGTGAAGGGCAATGTCACCTTATTAATAATAGGTGTGATGATAGGCTACCTGGCAACAGCCATCATCGGTGTGCTGAAGTTCCTGTCGCCCGAAGAAGACGTGAAAGCCTTTGTGGTGTGGGGGCTGGGTTCTTTCAGCCGTGTGTCGGGCGACGAGATGGTGCTCTTCGTGGTGCTCATGGCTATATTGCTGCCGTTGAGTTTCCTGCTGGTGAAGTCGATGAATCTGTTGCTTTTAGGTGATCGCTATGCCCAGAATCTTGGGCTTAACGTGCGTCGTGCCCGTCTGCTGGTGATTGTATGTTCGGGCGTGCTCGTGGCAATTGTCACGGCCTATTGTGGGCCTATCATGTTCATTGGCCTTGCTGTGCCTCATCTGGCCCGTGCCCTGTTCCGTACATCTGACCATCGTTTGCTGCTGCCTGCTACAGCCCTTTGCGGGGCTGCGTTGGCATTGGTGTGCAATCTCATAGCACGGATGCCAGGCTTCGAGGGTGCCCTGCCTGTCAACAGTGTCACAGCCCTGGTGGGTGCTCCCGTCATAGCCGTTGTGCTATTCAGGCGTAGAAAAGACGAGATGGAGTAGGGTGTTCTTACTCCCCCCCCTGGCCAATCAGTTCTTGATGTGAATATCGCGTTGAGGGAACGGGATCTCTATGCCGTTCTTGCCAAGTGTCTCGTAGATGCAGGAGAGAATGTCGCTCACTACGTAGATCTTCTTCACGGCGTCCACCCAGACAATCAGGTTGAAGTTGACGCTGGAGTCGGCCATCTCTCTCATGACTACCTTCACAGCCTTCTTGCGGTCTGTCAGCGGATGGCGCAGGTCGTGTACAGCTTGTTCCACCAAGCTGATGACCTGGGGCACCTTTGTGCCATAAGCCACACCAAAGGGTATGAGGGCGAGGATATAGCCGTGATTTCGTGTGAGATTCTTGTAGTTCTTTGTGAAGAGCTGCGAATTCTGGAAAGTGATGACCTCGCCAAAGAGCGATTCGACAACTGTCGATGTGTAGCTGATGCTTTTGACCTTACCCATGGTACCGTCCACATCGATCCAGTCGCCCACCTTCACACGTCCTGCCATCAGCGAGGCACCATAGTAAATGTTCTCGATGATGTCCTTTGATGCAAAACCAATACCGGTGGACAGACCGCCGCTGATAGCCAGCAGCCAGGCGACGCTGATATGTAATAGTGAGAGGGAGATGAGCAGCCAGGCACCCCACACCAACACCTGAATGACGTTCTTGCCCATGACCTGACGCGAGGCGGCAGTTGTGGGGTCTTGCATCTGGTAGTGCTGGGCGAGCAGGCCGAGAATGGTCTTGGCAATATAACGGAACATGAACCAAAGGCTCACCACAATGCTCAGCTTGACAATGCTCACCCTGAGGTTCTCCAGATGAATGAAGTTACGGTTGAACAGCTTCCAGCAGAGGTCGCTCAGGTTAAACACCTCTGCAGCCCAGTAAACGCTTATCATGACAGACAGTACGCCAAGAACGGGGAGGGCCACCTGACGAATCAGATGGTAGCCCCATGTCTGGGTGACAGGCTTCTTGCTGAACTCATGACGTTCGCCGTAGCGTTTCACGTAGAGGCCGATGCAGGTGATGGTGAGTGTACAGGTGAGCTGCATGAGCCACCAGATAAGCAACTGCACGGAGAGCAGAGTGTAGCCTATGATGGAACAGATGAGTGAGCAAAGGAATACTGTGAGTGAGATATAGGAGTAGAAGATGTCGGAACGGGGTATGTTACGGTTGTGACGATGGATGACTATCCATTGCCACAGCGTGCATAGCAACAGTATGGGTGGGAAGATGATGTTGACCAGTTCGCTGGGAATGAGCACGATGCGGAACACTATCACGATGAAGCCTACGACGATGAGTGGGGAATAGATGCGTACGGCACTCATGACCTGTGTCGCTTCCACGCGAAGTAAAAGAGATATCAGGATGACTCCCAACAGCCATCCGTATTCTACAAGCAAGTCGCTTGCCATCACGAAGAAGTTCTGGTCAAGGGTGTTCGTAAGCAGTCCCATGCACAGGGCGAAGGTGATGACGGTCGTTGCCATGATGATGGGGGTGCGTTTGCGCATGAAACGCTCAGTACGGAAACGGCGGGGCAGCAGGAAACGGAACACCAGCTGGTTCAGCAGGATGGCAACGACAGCGTAAAACACGATGGAGACAAACAATACGAGAATCCAGCGGACACTCCATTGTGACTTGTCGGCAGCATTGAAGTTGTACTTCTTCTTCACCGTCTGCCGCATCTCCTTCCAGTAGCGGGAGATGTGGGAAAGGATGCTGAAGTAGTTGTCACCGCCATTCTTGAAAATACTCGTCTGGATGTCGTTATAACGCTTCAGGGCATAATCGTTCAGCTGCTTCAGCCTGTTTTCCGTACGTTGGTAGATCTCGATATAGTCCTCCATCTGGTCACGGTCTTCACGCAGGGTGCTGGCGATGTTCACAGCCAGCGTCAGACAGATGCTCCGGTCTTTCTGGGCCTGTGCGCTGAGCATGTTGGTGCGTAGTGTCTGAAGGCTCTGTGCCAGGCTGTCGTACTTGGCAATCTCTGCATCTGCCTTCTCCATGTGTTTGCGGAAAGGCAGCTGCTGCTGTTGGAAGCTGCGGTATTGATTGGTGGCTTCATGGCAGGCATAGGTCAGGTCAAACACGTAGTCGGCGTTCTGGGAATACAACATCAGCGCGTTCTGATTAGCGCGGTTTGTTGTCTTGATGAGTTGGCTGATGATGGTGTCGTTCTGTGCACGGCGTATTCCAGCACCCTTTGCCAGTTCTTGATAGTGTGCAGTCAGCTCTGTACGTAAAATGCCTAATGTCTGCTCCAGGTTTTCCTCTTTCAGCACTGCCCATGCATCGATGGTCAGGCAGGCAAACAGGAGTATGGTGAGTATCTTTTTCATCGTGTTGCTGTGATTTTGCGTGCAAAAGTACGAAAAAAATGCGAATTATCATTTTTTTTTCGTACTTTTGCACTCATGAAACTAATAGCTGACAGTGGAAGCACGAAAACCGACTGGTGTCTGATGGATGAGACGGGTATCCTGTTGCGTATGACAACCCAGGGTATCAACCCCATTCACCAGACGCAGGATGGCATCAAGGAAATCCTTCGCATCCTCCAATCCAAGCTCTTCAAACAGCCCACCACCATTTGCTTCTATGGCAGTGGTGTGACTCCCAGTCAGCGAGGACCTATGTGCCAATTACTCCGTGAAGTGTTTCCTGGCGTGGGCGAGGTGACGGCTGAGAGCGACCTGTTAGGGGCTGCCCGTTCTCTATGCCAGCAGAAGGAGGGCTTGGCTTGCATACTGGGTACGGGAGCCAACTCTTGTCTGTATGATGGACAGGACATTGTGCAGAACACTCCTGCCTTGGGCTATATCCTGGGTGACGAAGGGAGTGGTGCGGTCTTGGGCATCCGTTTCCTGAATGCGCTCTATAAAGGAGCCTTGCCAGAGAGTCTGCGTCAGCATTTTGAGAATGAGATGGGACTGGGCGTCTCCGATGTCATCAATCGTGTATATCGTCAGCCGCAGGCAAACCGCTGGCTGGCTTCACTCTCTGTCTTTATTCATGCTCATTTGGATATGCCTGAGGTGAGAGAGATCGTGATTGACAATTTCAGGTGCTTCATCCGTCGTAATGTCCTGCCCTATGGAAGGAAAGACCTGCCTTTGGATGCTGTGGGCAGTATTGCATGGCACTACCGTGGGCAGTTGTCAGAAGCGGCAGAAACAGAAGGATTCGTTCTGGGAACTGTCCTCCAGTCACCTATGGAGGGACTTGTCGCCTATCATCGTTAAAAAACAAATACTTCATCTTCCCACATGATACTTCATTTCTTTAATCCAGAACACGACATAGCACTGGCTTCAGGACTCAGTAATTTTACTGCGCCTCATGCCGGACGTCAGTTGCGTCATGACCTTGGCTTCCTGCCTGCTTTGTGGGCAGGGGCTGATGATGCTGTCTTGGTGGACGACGCTGAGACTGCGGCTAGGATGGTTCGTAGACGTGAGGTGGCTATGAAGTGCTTTGTCGAGAAACGGCAGTTGGCATCACTGCCAATCAGTAGTATAGAGCCGTGGGGATGGAATGCTGCACTCAGATGTTTCCTTCTGAGGATGGGTGTCAGCGAAGCATTGATGCCAACAGAGGCTGCGTTGGAAACCATACGGCAGTTGTCGCATCGCCGTACGGCTGCTCAACTGTTATCGAAATTACGACTGGACGGTACCGTTGGAGAGGCGGTGGAATGTGTCACCAAAGAAGAGGTGGCAGAACATGTGGCTTTGTGGGGCAAGGCAGTGCTGAAGGCTCCCTGGTCATCAAGCGGACGAGGACTGCGGTTTGCCAGTGGCTTGGGTGATATGGAAAGACTTTCTGGGTGGCTGAACAATCTGTTTGCCCGGCAGGGGAGTGTGATGGTTGAACCTTATTACCATAAGGTGAAGGACTTTGGGATGGAATTCTGGTCTGACGGTGAGGGATTGGTGGATTACGAGGGACTTTCATTGTTCCATACAGCGAACGGTGCCTATACGGGAAATATCCTGGCGACGGAGATGTCCAAGCAAGAAACGTTGAGCCGCTATGTTCCCTTGCAGCTGATGGATGAGGTGCGTCATGTCATCTGTAACGAATTGGGGATGTTGTTTAAAGGCCGCTATCGAGGTCCTTTCGGAGTAGACATGATGGTGGTAAGCCATGCTCCAACCCCTTCCCAAGCCTCTCTGCTGCTTCATCCTTGTGTAGAAATCAATCTTCGCCGTACGATGGGACATGTGGCTTTGGCACTAGAACGGAAACAGAATCCAACAGACAATCCCGACTTGTGTCATGTCATGCGGATCAACATTTCAGACGGAAGCTATAGATTAACTATCAGGCGTATATATAAATAAATCAAACACTTATAACTACTTTAAACACTTATGAAGAAACTAATCCTACTGACAGCCATCTTGCCAATGATGGCAAATGCCCAGAGCAGCAAGAAATCTGGTGGGCTCACCCCCACTGCTGCTTACATTTCTGAAGTATGGTCACCCGACAATGGTGACGGTACATTTACCAATCCAGTCATTAATGCCGACTATTCCGATCCTGATGTCTGTGTTGGTGCTTCAGGGGAAGATTACTATATGACGGCATCCTCATTCCAGTGTGTGCCAGGACTTCCCATTCTGCATTCTACTGACTTGGTGAACTGGGAGATAGTAGGCTATGCTCTGAAGGAACTATATGAGGGAGACCCTATACTGAAAGAGCATTTCAATACTGTTCAGCATGGTAACGGTGTGTGGGCACCCTCCATTCGTTTCCACAACGGCTGGTATTATATTTATTGGGGCGATCCCGATTGGGGCGTCTACATGGTGAAGACCCAAGATCCTGCCGGAGAGTGGGAGAAACCTGTTTGCGTGATAAAAGGTCAGGGATATATCGACACCACACCCCTTTGGGATGACGATGGGCGTTGCTACTTGGTGAACGGATGGGCCAACTCACGTGCCAAATATGCCTCTGTGCTCACCGTGCGTGAACTGAGCGCAGACGGTACTAAAGCCATAGGGCAGCCGGTGATTGTGTTCGATGGTAACGGTACGGAGAACCGTACTTGCGAAGGACCTAAGTTCTATAAGCGCGATGGCTGGTATTGGATTATGTGTCCTGCGGGAGGTGTTCCCACGGGCTTCCAACTGGCCATGAGGAGTCGTTCTCCTTATGGTCCGTATGAGCATAAGATTGTGCTGGCTCAAGGTAAGACACAGGTGAACGGTCCCCATCAGGGCGGATGGGTGCATACGAAGTATGGCGAGGATTGGTTCCTTCATTTCCAGGATAAGGAGGCATACGGACGTGTGGTTCACTTGCAGCCAGTAGACTGGAGCAGCGGCTGGCCCATGATGGGCAAGAAGGGGGAACCTGTAACTACCTACAAGAAACCTCAGTCTTCAAACTCGGTGAAAGTCAATCCGATGGAAAGCGATGAGTTCAATACTCCAACAATGGGCAAACAGTGGCAGTGGCAAGCCAACTATGATGAGAAATACGGCGTGCCGACAGCTTTCGGCTCTTTCCGCATCTATACTTACAAGTTACCCTCTGAATCAAAAAACTTGTGGCTTGTTCCTAATATGCTTCTACAGAAGACACCCGCAGATGCATTTACTGTTACCACGAAACTGCGTATGACCTCAAAGGCTGACGGTCAGTTCGGAGGGCTGATTATGATGGGGTTGGATTATTCGGCACTGGTCGTGAAGCGGATAGGAGACGAGTTCCAGCTGATTCAGATGACATGCCAGGCTGCTGACAAGGGTAAGGCTCAGACAGACAAAGTCATTGCCACGCTGAAGCCTACGGCCCTGGACAAGATTGACTATAAGCCAGGCATTCACATGGATATTTACTTGCGCCTTGTGGTGAAGGATTCGAAGGTAAAATTCGCCTACAGCTCCGATGGGAAGAAGTATACTCCTTGTGGTGATGAGTTCCAGATGAAGGAAGGTAAGTGGATTGGTGCCAAGTTCGGCTTCGTCTCAGCAGAGACTGATCCAAAGTGTGACCGTGGCTGGATAGATGCTGACTGGATTCGCATTACTAAGAAGTGATACCTGTCGTGTCGAAGCCTTTTCTCAAGGTTCCTTTATCTTTGATTTGTTATCACCAATAATTCTAAACAAGACTTATGAACAGACTACTATCTGTATGTTTTATGATGATGGCTGTTGTATTGACAGCCGAAGCTCAACCATCGAGGTGGAGCAGCAGACGACTACCCACACAAGAGAGTGACGAGTTTTTCAAGACGGAGGAGGCGCGTCGTATCGGTGATCAGGTGCTGCTCTATCAAAGGGTGACAGGAGGCTGGCCTAAGAATATCAATATGGCCATACCTATTACTGATGAGGAACGTGAAAAAGTGATGAGGGACAAGTCACGTCGTGATGATTCAACGACGGACAACGGTGCCACGAACATGCAGATGCTCTATTTGGCACGCCTCTATCAGGCTACAAAAGATAAACGCTATAAAGAGGGTTTCCAAAGGGCTGTTGACTATTTGCTGAGCGGACAATACGAGAATGGCGGATGGCCCCAGTTCTGGCCAGAGATGCAAGGATACCAGATACACATTACTTATAATGATGATGCGATGGTGAACACCATGAACCTGCTGCGCAGCGTTGCGGAACAGGAAGCACCCTATCAGGGACTTGCGGACAAGAAGCAGCGTCAGCGTTGCATGGAAGCCTTTGACAAGGGCGTGAAGTGTATCCTGAAAACACAGATACGTGACAAGAACGGACAACTGACAGTATGGTGCCAGCAGCACTATCGTGACAACTATCAGCCGGCACCGGCACGGGCTTACGAATTGCCTTCATATTGCACCATGGAGAGTGCGAGTATCGTGCGTTTACTGATGTCACTCCCTAAGCCCGATGATAGGGTGAAGCAAGCTGTGAATGCTGCCATGGAATGGTTTGACAAGTATAAGCTGACAGGACTGCGCATTGAACGCCGGGGGCCTTGGGCAAGCATAGAAGGTGATACACGGCTGGTGGAGGATCCAAACACCAGTCCTCTGTGGGCACGCTATTACGATCTGGAATATAGTGAGCCCTATGTCTGTGACCGTGACGGACTGCCACGCAGACATCTGGAGGATATTGGTCATGAGCGTCGTAACGGCTATGCATGGTTCGGCGAGCGCCCTGGAGAACTCTATCCTCTTTATGACAAATGGGCGGATCAATATGACCCAGCACACAAGGTAAACATCAGTCTGACAACCAAGGGTGCCAATGAGAACGGTCTCATTGAGATGTTTCGCCAACCTGTGAGGAACCAAAATGACTTCGATGCCGTGGTGAATGCAGGAGAAAGCATCCAGAAAGCCATCGAGCAAGCTCCGTTGAAGCCAGAAAAGCCTTATAAGATTTTCATTCGCAAAGGAATATATCAGCAGAAAGTCATAGTAGACCGGCCAAACATCGTGTTGGTTGGCGAGCAACGCGACAGCACCTGCATCATATTGGCAGAGACCGAAGAAACACGTATCATCAAGGAGTATAACGGCCAACCAGTACACCACGGTGTGGTAGTGCTGCAGGAAGGAGCCAATGACTGCGTCATCTGTGGACTGACCATATACAACAACTATGGAACAACAGTAGAACCAGGCAATACCAAGCATCAGATGGCTGTCTATGGAAGAGCTACACGAACCATCATCCTCAATAGCAATATCTGGGCTGACGGCAACGATGCCCTTTCGTTGTGGGCTCCTGGCGGAGGTATGTATTACCACGCCGATCTCTTCTTGCGTTGTCCGGGAGTTGATTTCCTGTGTCCACGTGGCTGGTGCTTTGCCACACGATGCCGTTTCTATGGCGATGGAAAGGCTATCTTGTGGCATGACGGACGGGGTGGGGAAGACCAGAAACTGGTGGTAACCAACTCCGTGTTTGATGCCAAGCGTCCTACTCCTCTGGGACGCTATCATCATGACTCACAGTTCTACATCTCCAGTTGCAAACTGTCGGAGAATATCCTTGACCGTGACATAGAACATGCCTACAAAGGACGAACCGCAGAGGAGATGGCGCTGGAAGGAAAGGTATTGGATCCCTGTCCGTTGGGACAACGGACCTATTATTATGGGAACTATCGTGAGGGAGGTCACGGCGGATGGCTGAACGACAATCTGAAACAGGCTCCTGGCAGCCCTGATTATTACAATATGACAGCTCAATGGACCTTTGGCGGCAGGTGGGATCCAGAACAACGTATCCGTGACTTGTGGAATGTGTTGGCCTATTGAACAAAGGCCTTGTGGCTGATATTACAGCGCATCAGCGCTGCCGAAAGGCTGAGAAACCGCCGTATGCGGAACCCTATGTACGGTGGTTATACCAACATTGGAATATCGGTGGTGTGAGAGGACAAGTGAACACGAAAAGAGGTGAACACCTCTGATTAGTGTTCACCTCCTACTTGATTAGGTCTGCAGAATTTACTCACCCTTGATGGCTGCTACACCAGGGAGAACCTTGCCTTCGATGGCCTCGAGCAGGGCACCACCACCAGTAGAGATGTAAGATACCTGGTCTGCCAATCCGAACTTATTGACACAAGCCACGGAGTCGCCACCACCAATCAGGGAGAAGGCACCCTCGGCAGTTGCCTGAGCGATAGCCTCGCCAATGGCACGTGAACCAGCGGTGAAGCTGTCACACTCGAATACACCGGCAGGACCGTTCCACAGGATGGTCTTAGCACCAGCGATGGCCTTACGGAAGTCCTCCTGAGAAGCAGGACCTGCGTCAACGCCCTCGAAACCGGCAGGCACCTTGTTGGCTGGGCATGTGATGATCTCAGCACCCTCCTTGACAGTCATTGAGCCGAAGTCAAGGCCGTTGGTGGCTGTGCAGTCAGAGCCCAGGATCAGCTCTACGCCATTCTTCTTAGCCAGCTCCTCAACACCCAGGGCTACATCAAGCTTGTCGAGCTCGACGATGGAGTTTCCAATCTCACCGTCGTGAGCCTTAGCGAAAGTATATGTCATACCGCCGCAGAGAATAAGCTTGTCAACCTTGCCAAGCAGGTTCTCAATGATGCCAATCTTAGAAGAAACCTTGGAACCACCCATGATGGCTACGAAGGGGCGTTTGATGTTGCTGAGCACATTGTCAACAGCCTGGACTTCCTTCTCCATGAGCAGACCCAGCATTTTGTTGTCTGCATCGAAATAGTCGGCAATCACAGCGGTAGAAGCATGCTTGCGGTGAGCTGTACCAAAAGCGTCCATGACATAGCAGTCAGCATAGCTGGCCAGAGTCTTGGCAAACTCCTTCTGGCTGGCCTTCATGGCCTTCTTTGCCTCGTCGTATTCGGGAGTACCCTTCTCAACGCCTACGGGCTTACCCTCTTCCTCAGGATAGTAGCGGAGGTTCTCAAGAAGCAGAGCCTCGCCCATCTTCAGGGCTGCAGCAGCATCGGCAGCCTTGGCGCAGTCAGGTGCGAAAGCCACGGGAACACCCAGCGCCTTCTCTACAGCCTCGCGGATCTGGCCTAAAGAGAGCTTGGGATTAACCTTGCCTTTGGGCTTACCCATGTGGCTCATGATGATAGTAGCACCACCGTCAGCCAGGATCTTCTTCAGGGTAGGCAGAGCGCCACGGATACGGGTGTCGTCGGTTATTTTACCATTCTCGTCAAGGGGTACGTTGAAATCTACACGTACGATTGCCTTCTTACCGGCAAAGTTGAATTCGTTGATAGTCATAATTATATAATGTTTAAGAGTTAATGAATTGTCATTTTTGAAGGGTTAGTCAATAAGGTCGAATCCTGTGTAGGGCACCAATGCTTTGGGAATGCGGATACCCTCGGGTGTCTGATTGTTTTCCAGGAGTGCTGCAACGATGCGAGGCAGGGCAAGGGCAGAGCCGTTGAGCGTATGGCAGAGCTCTGTCTTCTTCGTGTCCTGACGGCGATAGCGGCATTTCAGACGATTGGCCTGATAGGTGTCGAAGTTGGAAACACTGGAAACCTCCAGCCAGCGGCCTTGGGCTTCGCTGTAAACTTCAAAGTCATAGCAGATGGAACTGGTAAAGGATTGATCTCCACCGCATAGCAGTAAGATTCGGTAGGGAAGCTCCAGCTTCTTTAATAGCCCCTCAACGTGCTCCAGCATCTCCTTGTGACTTTCCTTAGAGTGCTCAGGCTTGTCAATACGGACAATTTCGATCTTTGAGAATTCATGGAGCCGGTTCAATCCGCGCACATCTTTACCATAGCTTCCTGCTTCGCGCCGGAAGCACTCGGTATAGGCACAGTTCTTGATAGGAAGTTGAGCTTCATCGAGAATCACATCGCGATAGATGTTCGTTACGGGAACCTCTGCCGTGGGGATGAGATAGAAGTCATCCACTTCGCAATGATACATCTGTCCCTCTTTGTCAGGCAACTGCCCTGTACCGTAGCCAGAAGCAGCATTGACCACTGTGGGAGGCATGATCTCTGTATAGCCACTTTTGTTGGCTTCTGCTAGGAAGAAGTTGATGAGTGCACGCTGCAGCTGGGCACCTTTGCCAATGTATACAGGGAAACCTGCACCGGTAATCTTCACACCGAGATCAAAATCTATCAGGTTGTACTTCTTGGCCAGCTCCCAGTGGGGCAGGGGATTGTCTATTCCCAATTTGGGGTTCACTGTCCAGTTGCCAACGGTATCTTCTTCAGTGCATTCCTTCAGGTTGCTTTTCACTACACGGTTGTCTTCAGCGGCCACACCTTCTGGTACCTCGTCATAGGGAATATTAGGTATTTGGCAGAGCAGGGTGGTCATTTCCTCCTGTGCACTAGACATCTGTTCCTCCAACTGCTTGTTGGTTTCCTTCATGGCTGATACAGACTCCTTGATGGCGTTGGCTTCGTCCTTCCGTCCTTCTTTCATGAGTGCACCTATCTGGGCAGCCAGTTTCTTTGCCTCAGACAGGTTCTTGTCTAATTGCTGTTGTGCCTCTCGGCGTTGCTTGTCAATGGCCAGCACCTGGCCAATAGCTTCACGGGCTCCTTTGAAGTGTTTTTTCTCAAGGCCCTTGATTACATGTTCAGTTTCCTCACTGATGAGTTTGAGTGTCAACATAATTACGGATTTACGTTTTTACGATTTTGTTTTGCGCCTGCAAAATTACAAAAATAGTGAGAGAAATCAAAAGAAAAGATTGTTTTTTCTTTTATTTGCGAAAGAAAAAGCAGATATGTAAAGCCAAATTCAATGATGAACTGAGAAATGTAACGTACATAAAGCAGAAATCCCGTTTCACAGAGTGAAACAGGATTCTGTTGTTTGTTTGGAATAAATTCTGTTTGTTGTTTACTTAGGCTTCAGCATTTGGAATTACTGACACAACACTCTTGTCACGTTTGCCTTTATGGAACTGTACCGTTCCGTCTACGAGAGCATAGAGCGTATCGTCCTTACCAATAGCCACATTGTTGCCCGGATTGTGCTTCGTACCGCGTTGACGGACGATGATGTTACCGGCAATGCACTGCTGTCCACCGAAAATCTTAATGCCGAGTCGCTGTGCTGCTGACTCGCGGCCGTTCTTAGAACTACCTACACCTTTTTTATGAGCCATTTCTAAAGTCCTCCTACGGTTTTAAGCAATTACTGACTTGATTTCTACTTCTGTGAACTGCTCACGGTGACCGTTCTTTTTGCGAGAGTCCTTACGACGCTTCATCTTGAAAACAATCACTTTGTCACCCTTGACAAGCGGGTTCACTACTTCACACACTACTTTGGCACCCTCTACGGTGGGAGCACCTACCTTGACTGCACCGTCAGCATCTACGAGCAGTACCTTGTCAAATTCAACAGTCTTGCCTGCCTCAACATCTTTCATGTGATGCACGAAGAGCTTCTTGCCCTGCTCTGCCTTGAACTGTTGACCCTGAATTTCTACAATTGCGTACATTTTTTTATTATTGTATTTCGGGATTTTTCCGCGAGGCGGTGTACGTCCGTACACACTTCACTCTGCCCCTTCGGACTCTAAATAGTTAATTTCGGGCTGCAAAATTACAAATATTCTTTGAATTATATCCAACAGCCGATACTTTCAGTCTTGAATTTTAGTATATTTTAAAGATTTTTAATAGCTTCGTGCGATAATCACACGTGCTTTTGCAGGTTTTCCACTGACCATGTCGGTGCCAGGTGTCTGCTCTACCCCAAAAGGTACGCATCGGATCGTGGCTTGTGTTTCTTCCTTGATTTGGGCCTCAGTCTCAGCTGTGCCATCCCAGTGGCAGAGGAAGAACCCACCATCCTTGACTCGCTCTTTGAACTCTTCGTAGTTGTCGCATTCGAATATGTGCTCGTCACGATACTTACGAGCTTTCTCAAAGATGTTTTGTTGAATATCTGTGAGCAACTCTTCAACATACTCAACAATACCCTCTATGGGGCGGGTCTCCTTCTCCAACGTGTCGCGGCGCATCACCTCGATGGTGCCGTTCTCAAGGTCACGGGCACCAAGTACCAGTCGCACGGGCACGCCCTTCAGTTCGTAGTCGGCAAATTTGAAGCCAGGACGTTTGTTGTCTGCATCATCAAATTTTACGGTAATACCCTTGTTGCGTAATTGCTCAATGATAGGTGTCACCTCTTTGTTCACTTGTTCCATCTGCTCAGGTTTAGTGGCAATAGGAATGATGACTACCTGAATAGGAGCCAGACGTGGTGGCAGCACAAGCCCATTGTCATCAGAGTGGGTCATGATAAGTGCTCCGATAAGACGTGTAGACACTCCCCAGGACGTCGCCCATACATATTCCGGCTTATTCTCTTTATTCAAATAGGTAACATCGAATGCCTTCGCGAAATTCTGACCTAGGAAGTGGCTTGTTCCGCTTTGTAGTGCTTTTCCATCCTGCATCATGGCTTCAATGGTGTATGTGTCCAAGGCACCAGCAAAACGCTCTGTCTCGCTCTTTACACCCTGTACAACGGGTACAGCCATCCACTCTTCTGCAAACTTGGCATAGACTTTCAGCATTTTCTGTGCCTCTTCTTCAGCCTCTTCCCGGGTGGCGTGTGCGGTATGCCCCTCTTGCCAGAGGAATTCAGAAGTACGAAGGAACGGACGGGTACGCATCTCCCAGCGCATGACATTGCACCACTGGTTGCACATCAGAGGCAGGTCGCGCCAAGAGTGAATCCAGTTCTTGTATGTGTTCCAGATAATGGTTTCAGAGGTGGGACGTACAATCAGTTCTTCTTCAAGCTTTGCTGCGGGATCAACTTCTACGCCGCTTTTATCCTCCTTGGCACGCAGACGGTAATGTGTCACCACGGCACACTCTTTGGCAAATCCCTCTACATGCTCGGCTTCTCGGCTTAGGAACGATTTGGGGATGAGTAGGGGGAAATATGCGTTCTGTGCGCCTGTCTCTTTGAACATCTTATCCAGTTGTTGCTGCATTTTCTCCCAGATGGCATAGCCGTAAGGTTTTATTACCATACATCCACGTACTGCCGACTGTTCGGCCAAGTCTGCTTTGACCACAAGGTCGTTGAACCACTGTGAGTAGTTTTCGGCCCGTTTTGTTAAATCTTTTAATTCTTTTGCCATTGTTTTTTTTGATAAATCTGATTTTTGGGTGCAAAATTACTAAAAAAAGTTGGTAAATGATACAAGTTTCGGATAAAAGAATTAACTTTGCAATCAGAATCGGTGAAAATGTGACTTGTAAACATTAATATTCAAAAAATTAAACGACTATGAAAGGTTTGAAAACAATTGCCATCGGTCTTTGCGCAGCAATGATGATGACGGGATGTAACAACATGGGTAAAGGCGCCGCAATCGGTGCTGGTGGTGGTGCCGTTTTGGGTGCAGTAGTAGGTAAACTTGCCGGTAATATGGCTGTAGGCGCTGCTGTAGGAACAGCAGTGGGTGCCGGTGCCGGTGCGCTGATTGGTAAGCACATGGACAAGGTGAAGGCACAGTCTGAGGCCGTGCAGAATGCACAGGTGGAGTCGGTTACTGATGCTAATGGCCTTCAGGCTGTGAAGGTGACCTTTGACTCTGGTATCCTCTTTACAACAGGTAGCGCAACACTGAGTCAGACTGCAAAAAATTCTCTTACCCAGTTTGCTAACAATGTGCTGAAAGTGAATACGGACTGTGATGTGGCCATTCAGGGCTATACTGACAACCAGGGCTGGAAGAACTCCACTGCAGAACAGAGCGCTCAGAAGAATCTGACTCTTTCCCAGCAGCGTGCTGATGCTGTGAGCAACTACTTGAAAGGCCTCGGTGTGAGTGCTACTCAGATTCGTTCAGTTGACGGATTTGGTGAGGCAAACCCTGTTGCAGACAACTCTACTAAGGCTGGTCAGCAGCAGAATCGTCGCGTGGAGGTTTATCTCTATGCTTCTCAGGCTATGATCAAGGCTGCAGAGGCTGGTACCTTGCAGTAAGAAACTGGTACCTTGCTTGTAGCTAGAAAAGGTTAAGACATTGAAAATTATCAAGAAAATAATCAAGGGAATCGTGGTGGCATTCTTTGCCTCCACGATTCTTTCTGTTGTGATATTGCGTTTCATTCCTGTGTGGTTCACTCCATTGATGTTTATCCGTTGTGGAGAACAGATCAGTGATGGCCGTGAATTGAAACTTAAACATTCATGGGTGTCTTTGGATGAGATGTCTCCGTCCATGCCTGTGGCTGTAATAGCCAGTGAGGATGCCAATTTCCTGAAGCATCACGGTTTCGACTACAAGGCCATCGAAAATGCTGCAATTCGGAACAAGAAGCATCCGGAAAAGCAGAGGTTAGGCGCATCCACCATATCCCAGCAGACAGCAAAAAACGTGTTTCTCTGGCCTGGCCGTTCCTGGGTAAGAAAGGGATTTGAGGTCTATTTCACAACTTTGATTGAACTGTTGTGGTCAAAGCAGCGAATTATGGAAGTATACTTGAATTCCATCGAGATGGGTGAAGGCATCTATGGGGTAGAGTCTGTGGCACGTCATCACTTTGGTACAACAGCCAAGGCCTTAAGCCGTTCTCAATGCGCATTGATAGCAGCGACATTGCCCAATCCGCGAAAGTTTTCAAGTAAGAATCCCAGCAGCTATGTTCTGAAAAGACAGAAGAGGATTATGCATGAAATGAAATTCGTTCCATCTTTTCCTCAAGAAGGGAAAGACAAGTAGGTGCTACCATCCAAGAGCATCCAGCCCTGCGGCATAATACCATCCGGTTTTTTTGATATCATTATTGTATTTTGAATAATAGCCGGCAGGATATTGTGGCACAAACATGCTGACACCACCGAAACGTTCATCGTTTAGTTCGAAAGAATTGAAATCAATATTGTTGTTATTGTTCGACATCCATACACCATCAAGTCCGAAAGTAGGTGTGCGATAAACTACAGCCTTATCAAATGCTTGTTTCCATTGGTTGTAATTCTCGATTGAGGCATATCGGAGGACAAAGTCGTTCATGTCGTACATATAGTGGTTCGTGCCGTAATTGCTTCCTTGATAATAAATCAGACTGTCCATTCTGAGGTATGGGGTGCTTTCGGAAATGCTCTGTGGCACAAAGGATTGTAGAATGGTCCTAGTGGCAATGGCAAGATTCTCAATTTCACTGGTCTTGATGACAGAAAGCGGTTCCTTGTATCCATAGCTTGTCTGGGCATAATAGGCATCGGCCATTTGTTTGTAGAATGACTCGTTTTGACTGAACATCGCAGGCACCATCGTGTGATAAGGAGCTCCCTCGCCCGGTATCTCTGCGGGTGATGCGATAATAAAGTCACAACAGTTACGCAGATCGTAAGCACTCTCTATGCATTGGAACTGGCAGCAGTCAGCAAAGATAAACTTGAACTTCTGTCCAGTGCGTTGTATAACCTTTGCGAGTGTATAAATGTTAATCCACTTTCCCCTGTCATTTTCAGTATTAGAACCATTGTCTATGCCATACGCTCTGCGAGGGTTAGACTTTTTGCGGGCGTTAATAACGGAGGTATATTCAATGGTGTCATTTTCTATGCGCCAACCTGATGCATGCCCCCAAAGTACGAGTCCGTAGTCCTTGGCAGGATACTTTTCGATGGTTGTCGTCAGCACCTTATATATAGATGTAGGGTCGCATGCATAGCATTCTTCCATCATGACGGAATCAACGGCCTTGCCTTTCTGATAGCGTACCATATAGGGAAAAGTGGTCTCAGATGCATCCACGTATAGTATCAGGTTGTCTGTGCTCACCTGTTGGGAACCGATGAGCATTTCATGCAGCTCACCGTCATTACCATTCCTTCCGTTTTTGTGGAAAAGAAAAGGCGACAGAGAGTTCTCTGCTGCTATGTACACAAGCACCGTTCTGTTTGCTATTTTCTGTTCAGGTTCTGGATCATCTTTATGATGACAACTGACCATCAATATGAGGGCAGCACATGATAATATCAGTAAATGTTTCATGTCAAAAATCAAATTTTTGGCAAAGATAGAAAATAAATATGAATTACAAACGAGGTTTTATAAATTTTTTTGTATCTTTGCACAAAAAATTGGAATTAATCAATGAAAAAGTCATATATAATTATCGTGTTATCTATATTGCTCCCGTTTGTTGCCTATGCTCAGACAGAAGAATCGGATCCTTATTTGCAGTGTGAGGATACCTGTTCTCATGTTCATGGTATAGACCTCAGCCACTATCAGGGACAGGTGTTTTGGGAGACGATAGGTGAGAATACACGTATGGCTTACGTCTATCTGAAAGCTACTGAAGGAGGTGATCGTATAGACAGCCGTTTTGAACGGAACATAGAATTGGCCCATCGGTATGGACTGAAAGTGGGTAGCTACCATTTCTTCCGTCCGAAGACCGATTTGAGACGTCAACTGGATAATTTCAAGAAACAGTGTTTGCCTGGTGAACAGGATCTGATTCCTATGATCGACGTTGAGACCACAGGCGGACTGTCACGCGAGGAGTTTTGTGACACCTTGCTTCAATTCCTCCGTCTTGTGGAAGAGGCTTATCGCCAGAAGCCACTGGTCTATACTTTCCGCAATTTCTACAATATGTATTTGGCCGGTGTACTCGATGACTATCAGTTGATGGTAGCCATGTATTCTGATGAGGAACCCGAATTGTGCGACGACCGTGATTTTACTCTTTGGCAATATTCAAGCAAGGGACGTATTCGCGGTATTAGTGGTTTTGTGGATAAGAGTCGCTTTGTGGGGCGACATGGCCTGAGGGAAATCAGGTATAAGCATTAACAGTTAAGAGAATAGAATCTAAAATTTGGATTAATATGGCTTTAATCAATTGTCCTGAATGTGGACATCAGGTAAGCGATCAGGCGAAGACTTGCCCTCATTGTGGAATAGAGATTGCAGGAAGGTTTACGGCGCCTTTGACAGATAAACCTCAGCTCCAACAACGCCCTTCCGGACGTAAACGTTCTTGGATAGCATGGCTGGTGGCGCTTATTTTGGCGTTGATAATGGTATGCATTGGCTTCTGGTATTATCAGCGCACTCAACAGGAAAACGAGTTGCGAGCCTATGAGAATGCCATACGGAGTTCCGAACCTGCTGTCCTGCAGAATTTCCTCGATGTATATGCCGATGCTACCCAAGCTCATCGTGATTCCATAGAATGGCGTCTTCATCAGCTGAAGCAGGTAGATAAGGACTGGACACACGCGGTTCTTTCCGGGTCAAAAGCCGAATTGGAACGTTATATGAAACTCTATCCAAGTAGTGTTCATAATGTAGAGGCTCAGATTAAGATTGATTCCTTAGATTGGCTTACTGCTATGCAGGAAAACACAGCAGAAGCCTATCAGACCTATATCAAGGCTCATGAGGACGGAGCCCATTACGATGAGGCGCTGGCAAAATTCGAACGCTTGGAGGCAGCCAAGGTGAATACCGATGACAAACGGGTTATAGCAGAACTGTTTGCCACTTATTTCACAGCTTTGGCCAAGATTGATGAAGTGAACCTCTCCCTAACGCTTCCACCTGTTCTTAACTCATTCCTCCACAAAGCCAATGCTACCAAAAGCGATGTGATTCAGTATATGAACCGTATACATGAGCCAGATGTGCTGCAGATGCAGTTTATTTTGAACAATGACTGGAAAATCCAGAAGGCAGAAACAGAAGATGGTCAGTATGACTATACAGTAGAATTCTCTGTTGACCAGAAAATGGATCGTAGTGATGAGTCTAAAGAACGGTTTGTCAGCTACAAAGTCCAGGCCAAGGTTTCACCGGAATATAAGATTACAGATCTGAATATGAAGAAGATTGTCCAGTGATTAAAGGATCTGGCCTTCTTTCCTCAATATGCCTATGAACTTCAAACGATATGTGATAATTGCAGTCTCGCTGCTTTCGATTGTTTTAGCCCATGCTGACGAAAAGGATCGAATAGCGCAAACAAAACGTTCTCTCCCTGGATTGAAAGGAGAGAAATTGCTTGCTGCATACGACTCATTGCTCGTGTTGTATTTTTACGAAGGCGATATAGAAAACCAGATTGTATATATTAACCATCTGATCAGATTGTCGAAGACTCTCCACGAAGAGAAGAAGGCAGCTCGGTATATCTGTGAACGTGCCTCTATTTTCTATAATGCCGATATGAACGATTCCCTCATAGCGGTAGCGAAAGAGGATATGGAGTATTTGCGCGAAAGCAGACAGTGGAATCAGTATTATGAAGTATGGACACATTTAGTGAATACTTATGCCTATAGCGGAAAAACCGGCGAAGGCCTGAAAGAGGTGGACGAGATGTACAGGGATGCGGAGTCGCGTCATGATCAATATGGAATAGGTCTTGCTTATTATGCTATGGGCAATGTATACAATAATATGCATAATTGGGAAGAGAGCGAAGAGAATTATCAGAAAAGTATTGAGGTGCTTTCCAAGATACAGCCAATTCCGCATCTGCTTCCAGATATTTTTTCATATTATGGTGATGTGTTGGAAGAACAGCATAAATACGATGTTCTCAAGCAGCACACAATTCATTGGAAGTCTTTTTTGAGGCATTATTTTGCTGAGGCAAAGAAAAACAAGGTATACAAAGAAGACGATGAGACGCTGTGGGCCTATTATTATTTAGGTTGTTGCCAAGCCTCATTGGGTCTTGGAAATCTGAATGAGGCTGAACGTCAGCTTGACCAGGTGAGGAAGCGGATACAGTCGCCTGATGATTATGTCAGTATGTGCTGGCTTTACTATAGTGCTCAGCTGAACTTGCTCAAAGGACGCTATCAGGAAGCACTGGAACTGAACGATCAGCGGACACAGTACATGCAAGATACCGATGACATCTTTATGGATATTAAAGTGCGTCAGCAGCGGGCAGAGATTCTTACTCGTTTGGGCAGAGATGCCGAGGCTGCTAAGCTGTACCGTGAAATGTATACCATCAACGACTCCATAAACACCCATGAGACCAAGCGCCAGTTGACAGAGATGAATACCCGCTATCATGTGAATGAGTTGAAGGTGAAACAACAACAAGATCAGATAAAGATCATCCTCATTGGCGCTTCTATCATCATGCTGGTGTTGTTAGGTTTCATACTCTATCGTTATCGTGCTGCCAAACGCTTGAAAATTGCACACGACAAATTGCTTGTCGCCTATGATCAGTTGGAAGAGACCACAACGGCTAAGGAACGCATTGAAAGTGAACTGCGAATAGCCCGTGATATCCAGATGGGTATGGTGCCGCGTCAGTTCCCACCATTCCCGGAACGTACTGACATAGACCTTTATGCTTCAATGACTCCCGCTAAAGAGGTAGGTGGTGATCTTTACGACTATTTCATTCTTCACGAACGACTCTACTTCTGTGTGGGCGATGTCAGTGGAAAAGGTGTACCGGCTTCTTTGTTCATGGCTGTAGCCTGTAATCTGTTTAGGGTCATTGCCCAACAGGAGATACCTCCGTGCGAAATAGCACGTCAACTGAATGATGCTCTTTCTGCTGACAATGAGAATGGCATGTTCGTCACCATGTTTATCGGGGTGATCAACCTGGCCTCAGGCAAGATGGACTTCTGCAATGCAGGACATAATCCTCCTGTCATCATGAATGATGGCGATGCTGCTCATTTCCTGGAGCTAGAGTATAATTGCTGCCTTGGCCTGTTTCCTGGTGCAGAGTTCGATGGAGGTACAATTGACGATGTGCGTGAACATCCGTTCTTTGTTTATACAGACGGACTGAACGAGGCAGAAAATGCTACTCAGCAGCAGTTTGGTGACAATCGTTTGCTTTCTGTCCTGCAATCCCATTCTTACGAGAATGCCCAACATACAATAGACACATTGAAGGAAGAAGTGGCACGTCACGTTGCCGGTGCTGATCCTAGTGATGATCTGACAATGTTGTGTGTGAAGATTAACCATCCAACCGCATAAAACCTAAAAGCTTATGAAAAAGGATATTTGTATTAGAAATCAAGTCGAGGACCTCCAACGTGTGGCACACTTTGTGGAAGAAATCGGCGAAGAACTGAAACTGAGCATGGAACTCCAGATGAACCTCAATCTGGTAATGGAGGAAATGGTGTCAAACATCATTTTCTATGCTTTTCCCAAAGGGACTGATGCCACTATTGAACTGATGGCAGAGAGCGACGGCACCGAACTGACTTTCGTCCTGAGCGATCAGGGACGCGAATTCGATCCTACTCTCAAAGAAGATCTTGATACAGACGTCAACCCCGCAGAAAGGGAACTTGGCGGTATGGGCATTTTTATTGTGAAGAACATCATGAATAAAGTGACCTATCAGCGCCTTGACGGCAAGAATCTCCTGACGATGAAAAAGAAAATTAATGACAAATGAATAAAAAACAAATTGAACATATGACACAGATTGTTAAAGAAGATGGTAAGACCATCATTAAGACTGGGGCAAGAATCGATACAAATAATGCAGCAGAGTTTGAAAAGGAAATAACACCTGCACTTGCTGAACAAGGTATTAACCTTGAGATGGATTGTACGGAGTTGAACTATATGGCAAGTTCCGGACTTCGTGTTATCCAGAAAACCATGCGCGCGGTCATGATGAAAAAGGGACAGTTCAAAATGACCAATGTGAGCCCTGAGATCTATAAGGTGCTGGCAATGACTGGCTTCACGAAATTCATGCAAGTAGAACAACGGCAGTAATAGCAATCCAGTATGGATGAGAATTATCAGCAACTTCTGGAAGACTATAACAGTCTGAAAGAGGAATATAATGACTTGAAAGTTGACTTCGAGCAGCTGAATGATTTGTTTGAAAATATGGGGCAGGGTTATGAAGAGGCTTTGAAACTTTATGACCAGGCTGTTGAGGCTTCGCGTATGAAGACAGACTTCATACAGCAGATTTCTCACGAAATACGTACACCGCTCAATATTCTCAGTGGTTTCACACAGATCATCACAACTCCTGGTATGGAATTAGATGATGCGATGAAGTTGGATGTAAGCCAACGTATCACAGAAAACGTGGAGCGAATCACTGGCCTTGTTAACAAAATGCTGGAGTTGGCTGATGCCAGCAGCCAGACGGATATTGAGCGCACTGACGATGTACTGGCTGTACAGATAGGTGCCCAGGCGGCAGAAGACTCCCGGATTACCCAGGCCACCCATATCAGTTTTGACATGCAGATAGCCCCTGAGGCAGAAGCAGTCATGCTTCATACCAACCTTCAGCAGGCAACTCGTGCTCTTGCACTGCTGCTTGATAATGCGCAGAAGTTCACTAAGGAAGGAAAAGCCGTTTTGTCACTTGCTGTTCAGAATGGTTCTCTTTGCTTTGTAGTGGAAGATACTGGTATCGGCATTCCTGCAGAAGAATCCGAACATATCTTTGACGAGTTCGTGCAGCTTGATAATTACTATGACGGAACAGGTATAGGCCTGACGGTGGCTCGTAGCATTGCGCGACGATTGGGTGGTGACGTAGTGCTGGATACAACATATACACCGGGTGCCCGATTTGTCTATAGCTTACCTATTGAGTGAGTTTACCGGCACTAAACTTGGAGTTTACCGGCACTAAACTCGGAGCTTACCGCCACTAAACTTTTAATGATCAACCAAAACCAAAAGAGTTATGAAACCAATCATATTGAGGCGTATTATGTCCTGCCTGCTTTTTGTGCTCTCGGCACTTACATTGCAGGCTGCACGGCAGTCACATACTGTTACCTCGACGTTTACCGGTATTTCTGAAGGCGTGTTAATGACGCAGGAGAGCGGCTGTAATTGGAATTCTACAAATGGCTTTTATTATGGCCAGTCGGGTATAGGTGTCGGTTCCAAAGTGGTATCATCTCAAGATATCTCAATGACTTCAATATATACTGTAACTGGAACTGTTCAAAGTATAAAGATAACGGCATCTGGCTTTGGGGCTACGGTTACTGCAAAAGCCGGCAACACGGTTCTGGGAAGTACTACTATTACTACCACTAATGGAAATGGTCTTGATTCTTTCCAAGAAGTGAGTATTCCTATCACGGCGACGGAACTATCCGGCCAGGCAATTACATTGTCATTTAAAATAATTAGCGCCATTCAGGGCACTTATTGCACTTTTACCAAAGTTGAAGTGACCTATCTTGATCCTAAGTCACCAGCAAACTTGAGTTTCTCCTCGAAGACGGCATCGGCTACGGTTGGTGATGCCTTTACGCCGCCTACGCTGAACAATCCCAACAAGCTAACGGTTTCTTGGTCGAGTGCCACGCCAAGTGTAGCTACTGTAAGCAGTACAGGTGCTGTCACACTCGTTAAGGATGGAACAACCACCATCACCGCCTCCTTTGCAGGCAATGATGATTATCTGGCTGGTTCTGCCTCTTACACGTTGACAGTGAAAGCTCCTACGCTTACTGCACCAACTTTCAGCCTGGCTGCCGGTACGTATGATAAAGCCCAGTCACTGACATTAAGTACAACAAAGCAAGGTGCCGATATCTATTACTCTATAGATAATGGCAGCGACCAGAAGTACACTGGGCCTATCAGTATCAGTAAGTCCTGCACGGTGAAGGCCTACACACAATTGATGGGCTATAAGAGTACCGTGGACAGTAGAACGTACATTGTTCGCGTAGCAGCTTCCCTTTCGTTCTCTTCTCAATCCGTCACGGTGGCTCTTGGTAACAGCTTTACGCCTCCTGTGCTTAACAATCCCAACAAACTGCCTGTCACTTGGACGAGCAGCAATACTGGTGTGGCTACGGTGAACAGTTCCGGTGCTGTAACGATTCTGAAGATGGGTACTACAAGAATCACTGCAACATTTGCCGGCGATGCACAACGGCTTCCCGCATCAACTTATTATACGCTGACAGTAGATGCCCCCTCGTTAGCCCCTCCTTCGTTCAGTATTGAAAGTGGAAGCTATGATGCAGCTCAGTCTCTTACACTTAGCACCGAAACGCAAGGTGCCGAGATTTACTATGCTATTGATAATGGTAGCTATCAAAAGTATACAAGAGCTATCACTATTAACAAATCCTGTACCGTCAATGCTTACACGCAGTTAGCTGGTTACAAGAGCATTGTTGGTTCTAAGACATATGTTTTTCGCCAGGCATCTTCTATCTCCTTCTCTCCAACGTCAGCTACGGCAACAATTGGCGAGCCTTTCACGGCTCCCAAATTGAACAATCCAAACAACTTCAAAATTATTTGGAATAGCAGTAACACAAAGGTTGCAAAGGTTTCTGATGCCGGTGTAGTATCACTCCTCAAGGATGGCACCGCCACCATCACAGCCTCATTTGACGGTGATACCAATTATAAACCCTGCAGTGCTTCGTATGCCTTGACGGTGAAGGCTCCGAATATGGTTCCTCCAACGTTCAGCCTCGAAGCCGGAAACTATGGCACAGAGCAGACACTGACTCTTAGCACGACATTGATAGGAGCTGAGATTTATTACTCTGTCAATAAGGGTGGTGTCAGGAAATATATTGAACCCATAGCTATCAGCAACACTTGTACCATTAATGCCTATACGCAGATAGGAGATTACAAGAGTACAACAGAAAGCCGGAGGTATTCAATCCTCAAGACCGCCACCTTGTCCTTCGCTTCGAATTCCGTATCTGTTACGTTGGGCCATACGTTCAAAGCTCCTGTTCTGAACAACCCTGAGCAGCTGCCATTGACGTGGAGCAGCAGCAATACCAACGTGGCTACCGTTTCGGCAGGAAATGTAACCATCAAGGCTGTGGGTGAGACCACCATAACAGCGGCTTTCGAAGGAGATAACCAATATATGCCCGTCAGTGCCAGCTATAGGCTGATTGTGGAAAACGATCCGGATCCAGCCTACATGCTTTGGGTCAACGGAATCAGGGTTACCGACTCGAACCGGCTCGATGTTCTGGGTGACGGTAAAGGCAAAGACAATCCTTCCGTAATGTTTGATGGCGTTCATACACTGGTGCTCAGCAATGCCAATATTGAAAGCATTGTCAGCCAGCTGCCTGACAGGTTGGTCATCTTTGTGCAGGGCGATAATAAGGTGACAAACAATGGAACCACGCCCGCTATTTGCCATACGGGCAACGTAAGAATACCACTTACCATTACCACATCAGGTAACTATCCGGGCACATTGACGATTGCTTCTAATTCAACGTTGACAGATGGGTTCTCACAGACAATTGCTGATCATATCATGGTGTTGTCTGATGACAGCCGCAAGGCAGTCTATGGTCCCCGCATCTATCCTTTCACCAACAATGCGGTTATTACCTTCAGAGCCCCAGATTTCCTAATTCCAGGGGCTGGTGGAGAGTCTGAAGAGATTGACCTGTCCAACCGTGTGGTGAACAATGTCCTCTATACCCTTCATCAGGAGAACGAGGATGGGTTCTGGGAGGACGAGAACTCGATGGTCTTAAATACCGTTATGCCGCAGAATCCTTCTTTTGGCGATGGGGTGGTGGGCTCTGCCAGCTTTGCCGAGAACTTTGCCGGTATGACCCTGATGATTCCTGCCGGTGAGGGTGATATCATAATTGACAACATGTCTACCCAAGGCTATGTGATGGGGGTGAAGATAGGCTCGGGACAGCCCTATACTTATACGAATCCCAGCTGGACTCAGAACACCATACACTACAAGGTGAGCGTTCCAACTTATGTGCATATCTACAACGCTGGGCTCAGTGGCGGTGCAAGTGACAGGCTGCGTGGAGGCAAGAAAACCACCACTCGTATCGTGGTTCATTCTATCGTCATCAAGCCGCAGAACATTTCTTCTTCCAATGAAGTCCAAGGCATTATCCCCAGTTCGCAGACCATTGACATGAATCCTGTTATCTTGGATACACACATTTCGGATCTTTATGTCAACCGTAAAGGTGTTGACAGCTGGTATGATATGAATGGCCAGCAGATAGATAAACCCAGCCAGCTGGGAATCTACATATTTAATGGTCGCAAGGTGATTGTGAGATGATTCAAAGCGATCGATGTTAGTAAAAACGCTAAAAATAGTATATTTTCAGCGAAATGTTTCGTTATTTCAAGAAAATGTGCTATTTTTGCACTTGCAAACTTTAAAAACGCAATTAATCTATAAAAATTAAACAAAGAGAAAACAATGGCAAAAATCGTAACATTGGGCGAAATCATGCTTCGCCTTTCGCCTCAGGGCAACGATCGTTTTATTCAGAGTGAAAGCTTCCGCATCATCCCTGGCGGTGGTGAAGCAAATGTTGCCATCTCTGTGGCAAACTATGGACATGAGGCTTATTTCGTATCCAAGCTTCCGAAACACGAGATTGGCCAGATTGCCGTGAACGCTTTGCGTCGTTATGGCGTGAACACCCAGTTTGTGGCTCGTGGCGGTAACCGTGTAGGTCTTTACTATGCTGAAACAGGTGCTTCCATGCGCCCCTCTAAGGTAATATATGACCGCGCTCATTCTTCAATAGCTGAGGCAGATCCATCGGATTTCGATTTTGATGCAGTGATGGAAGGTGCTGCATGGTTCCACTGGAGCGGCATTACACCAGCTATCAGTGATAAGGCTGCAGAGTTGACCAAGCTGGCTTGTGAGGCTGCCAAGCGTCATGGCGTGACGGTTTCCGTAGACCTTAATTTCCGTAAGAAGCTTTGGACCAGTGAGAAGGCTATCAGCATTATGCGTCCCTTGATGAAGTATGTGGACGTCTGCATTGGTAATGAAGAGGATGCAGAGCTTTGCCTCGGCTTCAAGCCTGATGCTGATGTAGAGGGTGGCCAGACAGATGCAGCCGGTTATGAGGGCATCTTTAAGCAGATGATGCAAGAGTTCGGTTTCAAGTATGTGGTGTCTACATTGCGTGAAAGCTATAGTGCAACGTTCAATGGTTGGAAGGCTCTTATCTATAATGGTGAGGAGTTCTATCAGAGTAAGCGTTATGAGATTAACCCCATCATCGACCGTGTAGGTGGTGGTGACTCGTTCTCTGGCGGATTGATACATGGCTTGTTGACAAAGGCCACACAAGGCGAGGCTCTTGAGTTTGCCGTTGCTGCCTCTGCACTGAAGCACACTATCAATGGCGACTTCAACCTGGTGAGTGTTGACGAAGTGGAATCACTGGCTGGCGGTAATGCCAATGGCCGTGTGCAACGCTAATGATAACTGGTAATTGATAATTGACAATGGCAAAGTTTGACAAGATAGCCGTTCTGAAGAAAATCGGCGATACGGGAATGGTTCCCGTGTTCTACAACAAAGATCTGGAAACATGTAAAAATGTGGTGAAGGCCTGCTATGAGGGTGGCGTTCGTGCATTTGAGTTTACAAATCGTGGTGACTTCGCTCAGGAAGTGTTTGGCGAGTTGGTGAAATGGGCTGACAAGGAGTGCCCCGAGTTGGCATTGGGCATCGGCAGTGTGGTGGATGCACCTACTGCAGCCATGTATATCCAGCTGGGCGCCTGCTTCGTGGTTGGTCCGCTGTTCAATCCTGATATTGCTCCTGTCTGCAACCGCCGTCTCATTCCCTATTGCCCGGGATGTATGACCGTTTCAGAAATCGGTAAGGCCCAGGAGTTGGGTTGCGACCTGACGAAGGTGTTCCCTGGCGATGTGGTCGGCCCCAATATGGTGAAAGGCTTGAAGGCTCCCATGCCTTGGTCAAAGATCATGGTTACCGGCGGAGTGGCTCCTGAGGAAGAGAACCTGAAATCATGGTTCAAGGCAGGTGTGTACTGCGTAGGTATGGGCTCGAAGCTGTTCCCTTCTGACAAGGTGAAGGCCGGAGACTGGCAGTATGTCACCGACAAGTGCAAGGAGGCACTTGGATATGTGGCTAAGGCACGCTCTTAAATTTGTAGCCCCACTATTCATCTTTTCAGCTTGTTCACCGTCCGATAGGCAAGCGGTGGACAAGCTGAATTCTATTTCTTATGCCTATCATTATCGTGATTTAGATTCTACAGATTACTATGGTCATGAGGCCTACAAGTTGGCTGAGCATTATCGTGACGGTAAGGCTGAAGCATTGAATAATCGTGCCTTCGTCAGTATTGCAAAGATGAACTATGGACAAGCAGAGCGCTTCTTGAACGAAATACCGGAGCTTACTGATAATCAGCTTGAATTGTTCGTCTGTGATGTCCAGCAGATGCGCTTGTGTCAACGCCGTTCACGCAATCGTGAGTTTTATGAGTTCCGTGAGAGGGCAGTCAATGCCTTGAATCGTATCAATGAGGAACGCCATCTGCTTACAGACCGTCAGTCCCGTCGGCTGCTTTATGCCGAGAGTGAATTGGCCATTGTCACATCCACCTATTATTATTATGTGGGACTGGAGCAGAAAAGCATTGATGCCTTGTCTGAAATGCCTGACGAGGTCAAACAGGATACAGCTCAGTGGTTGAACTATCTCTATAACATTGGAGCTGGCGGTATACTGACGGAGGGAACGAAGCAGGACATCGAGCAGCAGGAGTTTGACTATTTGCTGCGTTGCTTTCAAGTGGCACGTCAGCATCATTATCCCTACTTTGCGGCCAATGCCATGGAGGCTATGGCAGAGCATTTGGCTGATAAGGAAAGTCGTGAACGGCTGATAGAGGACAATACTCCCGGCCTGCAGTTGGTAAATCCCGAAGGATTCAGCGATGATATGCTCCCAATCCTGTTGGCTGACAATGCACTTGACTCTTTCCGTGAATTCGGAGATGTGTATCAGATTGCCGGTGCCTATCGCACCCTCGCTTCCTGTTATCGTGCGCAGGGTGACTATGAGTCAGCTCTTTTCAACCTTGAGCAGTCGCTGGGTGATACGCTCATCAATCAGGCACCTGACCTGGTGGCCAGTATCCGTGAGCAATTGTCTGTGGCATATGCTGCTGTCAATGAAAAAGCTATGAGCGACGAGAACCGTAATGTGTATCTTGATTTGCAGGAGCAGACACGCCAAGACCGCTATCTTGAGGCCCGTGCAGCTCAGTATGACCGTACGGCATTACAGCTGAACTGGATGATTGCTGCCGTGGTTGCAGCCATCGGGTTGCTGGTGTTCTCGTTGTGGCTCTTCAACTATCTGAACCAACGCCGCAAGCGGCAACAGAATGCAGAGATTGACGAGCTGTTAGAACAGAAACAGGAGCAGTTGAAGCTGAATCAGCTGCATCTTGAAAAAGCTGAACTGGTTAATCTGGAGCAACGGGCAAAGATTTCTCTTGTCAATAGCATTACCCCGCTCATCGACCGTATGTTGTATACCATTACAAGGAATCAGAACCTGGACTATGTGAGTGAGCTCGTTGAACAGATCAATGCTGATAATAGTGTCCTGACACATTGGATACAACTACGGCAAGGAGAACTGAGCCTGCATATAGAAAGCTTTCCGTTGCAGCCTCTTTTCGAGATGGTGGCACGAGCCCGTACTTCTTTCCAGCTGAAAGGGGTATCTCTGATGGTAGAAGACACTCCCACAGTGGTCAAGGCAGACCGTATCCTGACGCTTTTCATGCTCAATACCCTGGCTGACAACGCACGTAAGTTCACCTCGCAGGGTGGAGAGGTGAGAATCAATGCAGCAGAAACTGACAGTTATGTTGAGGTATCAGTCTCTGATACAGGTGTCGGCATGAGCCAGGAGCAGCTTGAGCATTTGTTTGATCATAAGCCTATTGTTGATGACAGCCATACAGACTCTTCTTCCCGCCAGCCTGGTTCACATGTCTCTCATGGATTCGGACTGCTCAACTGCCGAGGCATTATTGAAAAATACCGGAAGATGAGCCAAATATTCTCCGTCTGTACCTTACAGGCAGAGAGCCAAGAGGGTAAGGGAAGCCGTTTGTTCTTCCGCCTGCCTAAAGGCAAGGTTTTAGCCATCCTCTTGCTTGTGTTTTTTACCGGCGCCATCCAGGCAAACAATCTGAAATCGTTGGAAAAGGCAAGTGCCTTTGCTGATTCTGCCTATTTCTCGAATGTCAATGGAACGTATGAACGTACTCTGTCCTTCGCAGACTCCTGCCGTTACTATCTCAATCTCTGCTATCGCCACCAGTATCCTAATGGAACACTGTTGATGCAGGCTTTTGACAATACAACGCAGACCATCCCTGAGATCAAATGGCTGCATGATTCCCTTGACACCAACTATGAGATTATTCTCGATATACGCAATGAGAGTGCCGTTGCTGCCTTGGCTCTTCATGAGTGGCAACTCTATAGTTATAATAACCGTATCTATACCCAGCTGTTCAAAGAACTGTCAGCCGATTCCACACTCGATGGTTATTGCAGAATGATGCAGCAGTCGCAGACAAACAAGATCATTGCTGTGATTCTGTTGATAGTCCTTGCTTTGGCATTGATTCCTGCCTATTACCTTATTTATTATAGGAACCGTCATGACAGCCGTTCCCGTCAAGAACAGCTTCAACGTACTAGTGTGGAGACGCTTGATGATGAGATAAGGCGTACCGAACTTGAGTTGCAGAATCTTCATATTGCAAATGCTGTATTGGACAACTGCCTGTCTACCTTGAAGCACGAGACCATGTATTACCCTTCTCGTATAGGACTATTGATCCGTCAGGGGGATACCAAGTCATTGGGCGAAGTGGCTAATTACTATCGTGAATTGTATGGATTGCTCAGTCAGCAGGCCATGCGGCAGGTAGAACGGACAAAACTGCATCTGAAGCCATTGGCTGATGGTATTCTTGGTGACGAGACATTGGTTCGTTACCTGTTTGACATCTTAAAGAAACAGTCAGGACAGAAACGCCTGACCAAGACAGTCAGTCATCAGGACGACCGCTATGCTTCCATCACCGTTGTCTTGCCAGACTTGCGATTGTCGCCTTTACAGGCTCAGCAGTTGTTCACACCTGCTGTAGATAACATTCCCTTTCTGCTTTGCCGCCAGATTGTGCGTGACCATGGTGAAGCCACAAACCGGCGTGGTTGCAGCATCAGGGCTGAAGTAGCGCCAGACGGGAGTACGCTTGTTCATGTCTTGCTTCCCAGTACTAATCAGAATATTGTCAAATCATCATAAGAATCACAGTTAATAATATGCAACCTTTCAAGATTATCATCGTAGAAGACGTGCCTCTCGAAATGAAAGGCACATTAGGAATTGTCCGTGCAGACATACCGGAAGCCGAGGTCATAGGTACTGCCAGCAATGAGTCGGAATATTGGAAAGTGATGAAACAGGGACTGCCAGACCTTGTTCTCCTTGATTTGGGACTTGGCGGCTCAACGACTATTGGTGTTGAAATCTGCCGTTCCACCAAAGAGATGTACCCTCAGGTGAAGGTGCTTATCTTTACGGGTGAGATTCTTAACGAGAAACTATGGGTTGATGTGCTTGATGCTGGTGCTGACGGTATCATCCTCAAAACCGGTGAACTGCTCACCCGTCACGATGTGATCTCCGTGATGGATGGAAAGCAGCTAGTATTCAACGAACCCATCTTGAAGAAGATCGTGGAGCGTTTCAAACGGGCAGTTAATGGTCAGTTGGCTAAGCAGGAGGCTCTTATCAGCTATGAAATCGATGAATACGATGAACGGTTCCTTCGTCACCTCGCACTGGGTTATACCAAAGAACAGATAACACAACTCCGTGGTATGCCTTTTGGCGTGAAGAGTCTGGAGAAACGGCAGACCGAATTGATGAAAAAACTCTTCCCTGATGGAAATGGAGGAATGGGTATCAATGCTACCCGCTTGGTAGTGCGTGCTCTGGAGCTGCGCATCATTGACATTGACAATCTGGAGGCTGACGAAGCGTAAGAAATAAGAATTGATTTAGTAGAACCCGCTGATGAATGATAGAATAAAGCGTGTGCTTTCCTATGCTGTAATCCTGTTGTTGATAGCCCAAGTGCTGTTGGTACTTGTCTCATGGCTGCTGTCGGCTTCTATGACAGAGGGTGTTCACTCGCTGCTTTCCAGTGAGGGCATACGTTGGTTTGTGGGTCAGTATGTCAACATGCTGGCCTCTCCTCTGCTCGTATGGCTACTGCTTTTGTCAATGGCCTTCGGGTGCATTCGCAGTTGCGGGTTGTCTGAGAGTAACAGCAGGCGTGCCAATCCGTTTTTCCGTTATCGGGAACTGGCAGCATTACGTTTATCGGCAATCATTGTGATTCTCTATGTACTATTAATCCTGTCAATGACAGTTATTCCCCACGCCGTATTGCTCTCTGCAACTGGTAGTCTGCTGCCATCGGCATTTACAAGAGCCATTGTCCCCATCTTGTCCGTGGGGATGATCCTTTTTTCTGTCACTTATGGTTTGTCCGTAGGATCATTCAAATCAGTCCATAACATTGTCAATTCTTTGTCCAATGGTATTGCATGGGCTGCACCTCTGTTTGTGTTGTATGTGCTGCTTTTGCAGTTTTACGAGTCGTTGAAGTTTGTATTCCTATAGCTATCGAATCAATTTCCGAGGCTTAAATCGTTGGTTTACACCCCGGTAACAATGCCTTGTATGTAGGTTTTCAAGATGTGAATGCCAGTTCGGTTGTCACCACCCCAGGGAATAATGAGGTCTGCAAATTTCTTAGTGGGTTCAATGAACTGCTCGTGCATGGGCTTGACAGCCGATTCATAATGTTCAAGCACCATCTCTACAGTACGGCCACGTTCTACCACATCCCTTCGTATGTTACGGATGAGGCGCACGTCACTGTCAGTGTCAACGAAGATTTTCAGATCCATCAGGTCACGCAGCTTCTTGTGGTGGAGTGCCATGATTCCTTCAATAATAATGACTGGCTTCGGCTCTACGTGAACTGTCTCTTTCTGACGGTTGCTTTCCACGTAACTGTAAGTAGGCTGTTCTATGGCCTGTCCTCTTCGCAGCATGTTGATATGTTCGGTCAGCAACTTCCAGTCAAAAGCATCAGGATGATCGAAGTTGATGGCGCGTCGTTCTTCTGGTGTCATGCCTGTCGTATCGTTGTAATACGAGTCTATGGGTACTACTGCCACACAGTGGGGTGGGAGTGCCTTGGCTATTCTCTTGACCACGGTGGTCTTGCCTGATCCGGAGCCACCTGCTATTCCGATGATTGTCATAATTATTGTTATACTTCTTTTAAAGATTGTTTTCTCAGAAAGACTACTACAGAAGCAGTCTGAATACCTCTTGATAAAATACCGTTTTCTTTTCTATGGCCATAGGATAGGCACGAGAGGAGGAGGGCATGCGATATAGACGTAGCTCGCGATGATTGAATGAGAAGGTAGTGAAGGTTCCAACCTTGGGTTCTGCTATGGAGAACTGACGGCTGGCTATGGTAGTAGCCAGTTGTCCAGCTGTTACAATGGTATGGCATCGAGGAAGCTTCCGAACCATCTGTTGGAGGTCGGTCTCCTCTATAATCTCGAGGTCCTTGTCGCTTGCAGTGCCAGTAGTGCGGACAATACGTGTTGCGGTGTCATAAAGGGCAATGCCTTTCTCCCGAAGGAATAATTTCAGCTTTTCCAAGTCGTAGGTTTTTTCTTCCTGGCGGACAAAGTGCTGCTTGTCTTTGAAGAAGTACAGTCCCATGATGCGCCACATGTCATTGCTGAAGTTCGGGTAATAGAACTTCATACACCACCGTTTTTCCGCAGGTGGGAAGGTGCCGAGCATCAGCAACTGAGCATTCTCCGGTAGGAATGGTTCGAAAGGATGCTTTTCTATAGTCACTGAATCTCTTTTACTACATAAACAACCGTAGGCAGGTGGTCGCTGTAGCCGTTCAACCATGCACCACCGGCATGAGTTCGCAGGGTATTTCCTTTGTATCTTCCCTCTTTCTGGAACAAGTAGTCGCGCCGGAATATCTGGTGTTTCAGGTATTTCAGCGTTGAACAGTCAATCTTGCTTGGCTTCACCGAATTGACTTTCATGTTCTCTGGCTCAATCATGTTGCGGGAGAGGATAATCTGGTCAAAGAGGTTCCACTTACCATCATACTGTAGTGTACCTGTGCCTGAGGCTAAAGTGTCCCAGAAAGGGTTCCACAACCCATCGGACTCCACCTCCTTCATCTTGCGCTTGGCACCTAAAGCTTCGGCCATGGACTTGTCTTGGGGATCATCATTCATATCGCCCATAATGAAAAGCTTTACGTTGGGATCATCCTTGATGAGCGAGTCCTTGACAATGCGTATCTGGCGTCCACCTTCTTCCCTGTAGAACGATGTGGCTCCGCGGGATGGTAGGTGATTGACGATGATGGTGACATGCTCGCCTGCCATTGTACCACTGACGGTGAGGAATCCACGAGTGGCCCTCATCGAGTCTTCGGGTAATACATATATATAAGGTACGAGTTTCACGTTTCTCACCTGGAAGAGCTTGGGATTGTAAAGCAAGGCACAGTCCACACCGCGCTGGTCAGGACCTTCAACGTGAACGAACTGAAAATTACGTGCCTTCAGCGGCTCCTGGTTACAGAGGTCAGTAAGGCACTTTGCGTTTTCCACCTCTGAAACACCGATGACAGCGCAGCCGATGCCTTTCAGCACGTCGGTCCCCATTTCGGCCAGCACGCGCGACATGTTCTTCAGCTTGTTGGTGTACTTCAATCCTGTCCATTTGTTGGTGCCCTCGGGCAGGTACTCGTAGTCATTGTGACCAACGTCATGACAAGTGTCAAAAAGGTTTTCCAGATTGTAGAACCCTACGCCGTAGACAGCGTAATTTTTTGTTTTGCTCTGTCCGATCATTGCCCACGAAAACAGAGCTGCTGTTAAAAGTAGGAATATCTGCTTCATATTGTTTTTAGTTTATTTGCTGCAAAGTTAGTAAAAAATGAGTTAAGTGCAAAATAAAAACGCGTTTTTCTTTTGCATTTCCGATTTTCTTTGTATCTTTGCAGCAAATCAACAATAACTAATAACACACGCTATGAAAAAAAAGCTGAAAATTCTGTTTGTGGCACTGTGCTGCCCAGTAGTTATGGCAGCTCAGTCCGAGGTAGACTCGCTGGAACATAGCCTGGCAGATGAAACGGCGTTCACCTTTACCGAGGCGCAACTGGAGGATGATGAGAGTTCTACACAGAACATCACCATCATCTCTTCCAACCGCAATGTCTATGCCAACGAGGTGGGATACCGCTTTTCTCCGGCCAGGTTCAAGTATCGGGCCTACAATGCGAAGTACAATGAAATGTACATTAACGGTAACCCCGTGAATGATGTAGAGCGAGGCCAGTTCGGCTACTCCTTCATCGGAGGTTTGAACAATCAGACACGAGGCCGTGAGTCATCACTGCCTTTTGAAGACAACAACTACTCTATGAGTGCTCTTGGAGGATCTGGAAACTATAACTTCCGCCCTTCAAGTTTTGCTACAGGACAGCGGGCATCTCTTGCATTGGCCAACCGTAGCTACAATGTGCGTGCCATGTATACCTACAACTCCGGCGTGATGGAGAATGGCTGGGCTGTGACCGGTAGCCTGACTTATCGCTGGGGTAATGGCATAGGTACCATTGAGGGAACTTCGTACAATTCGTTGAGCTATTTCCTTGGTGCAGAGAAACTTATTAACGACCAGCATTCGGTGAGCTTCGTTACATGGGGAAATCCAACTCAGCGTGGTGCCCAGCGTGGCGCTACTGACGAGATGTACTGGATTGCTGGTACGCACAACTACAACCCTAACTGGGGTTATCAGGACGGCAAGAAACGTAATGCGCGCATCGTCAAAGATTTCTCACCTGCCGGTTTGCTGACGTGGGATTGGAAGATTGACGGTAAAACGAAGCTTGTGACATCGTTCCTGGGACGTTATTCTATGTATAGCAACAGCCGTCTTGCTTACAATGGAGGTACGAATCCCGAGCCAGACTACTACAGCCTGATGCCAAGTTTCAACTTCAACGTTTGGAATCCGGAAGCAACGCTCTTCCACGATGAGGCTGCATTGGAGAACTGGCAGGCAGCCTATGACTATCTTAGTGCTTCTGAGGAGAACCGTCAGATCAACTGGGGACGTCTCTACTATGCCAATAGCCTGATGGCAGCCGAAGGCCAGGATGCTATGTACTATGTTCAGCGTGCCCACGATGACCAGTTGACTTTATCGCTGGCTACAAAGTTGGACAAACAGCTGACAACCAATTCATCGTTAAGTGCAGGCTTACAACTCGCTAACAATACAGGCATGCATTACCAGACGATGGATGACCTCCTTGGCAATGCAAAGTTTCACAACATCAACACTTATGCTGTGAAGGACTATGGTTCAGGTCCGCAGACGTTTTATGATATGAACGAAGGAACGTCCCCAAGAGAAGTGAAGGTCGGCGACAAATTCGCTTACGATTACAATCTCCTGGTGAACAAAGCACAGCTTTGGGCTTCCTATTCTGCAGACTTGAAGTATACGCATCTTTTCGTGTCGGGTCGCGTAGCTGGTACAACAATGCAGCGTGACGGTAAGATGCGCAATGGTATGGCTCCGGACAACAGCTACGGCAAGAGCGGTACGGCCAAGTTCCTTGATGGCGGAGGTAAAGCTGGTGCTAATATTACCTTGGGTAAGGGTCATGCCATTGCCCTCGGCGTAGGTTATGAGTGGAAGACACCAGCTCCGCGTACTGCTTTTGCTGCCGCACAGATAAACAATGACTTTGTGAAAGACCTGAAGCAGGAGAAGATACTCTCAGCCGAGGCTGGCTATCAATGGAAGAATGCACTGCTGAGCCTGAATATCAATGGATACTATGCAGCATTGAAAGATGTGACGGAGCAGAGCCTCTTCTACAGTGATATCGAGAGCTCGTTTGCCTATGTGTCGCTGTCAAACATCCAAAAGGAGTATTATGGTGTTGAGGCGGGTCTGAATGTGAAAGCTACTGAGTGGCTGAACATCAAGGCTTTGGGCACTATCAGTGAAGCAAAGTATACTAATAATGCCGATATGAGGATGCTTCTTTCGAACAAGGGTAGCTATGTAGACGAACTGTGTGTCATCGATGGTATGCGCGAAGGTAGTACCCCGCTTGCGGCCGGTAGCATCGACATGAGTATCCACTATAACTTCTGGTATATTGACCTTATCGGCAACTATTATGACAATATCTATATGTATTTCGCACCCATATCTCGTCGTGAGACCGAAGTGCCCAAAACAATTGTCAACGGAGAAAAGGCCTACGCCAGTCCTTCACAGTGCAAGGGTGATGGTGGTTTCATGCTTGATGCCTCCATTGGTAAGACGTTCCGTCTGAAACATGGCAGACGCATCGGATTCAATCTGATGATAACCAATCTTTTGAACAATATCAACATCTGTACCGGCGGTATGGAGCAGAACCGGCTCGACACCAAGCAGGAGGAGGAACGTACCAACAATGCTTACCGTTTCCAGCAGAGCCCTCGTAAGTTCTATGCTAACGGTATTAACGGCATGCTGTTAATTAACTATCAATTCTAATGCGGGCTTAGCCCTAAAGGAAAAAGGAAAAAAGATAAAAGAAGTTAGAAGATATGAATACCAAAAGAAGCAAAAGGTTACTACCTCTATTATTGATATTTTGTTCTTTGTTCTTCTGCATGACATTCATGGCTTGTCAGAAGACGGAATGGGATGTATATACGCCCAATGGTGCTGAGCTTTACGGCAACAACAGCATCACTGACGATAATATCATCACCATTGCTGAGTTGAAGAAGCAGTACCCTAATGTCTTTGCCAGCACCGACCAGAATGCTCTCGTCGATAAAGACCTCAAAATCAAAGGTCGCGTTACTGCCAATGACATTCGGGGCAACATCTATAAGCAGTTCATGATACAGGATGAGACAGGCGCCATCATCATTGCCGTTAATGAAAGTGGTATCAGTGGCTACCTGGCTGAAGGACAGGAAATCGTCGTAGATCTGAAGGGTCTCTATGTAGGCGGTTACGGCAAGCAGCCAGAGGTGGGCTCCCCTTATAATGGCAGCAGCATTGGACGTATGCAGAAGGATGTGTTCCAGAAGCATTTCAAGATTACTTCCAGCCCTATCGCTCCAGTGCAGCCCATCGAATTCAACGCCGATATGAATGCCGATGATAACTGCGGCAAGCTTGTCAAGTTGAAGAACGTCTCATTTATGGATGCAAATGGTAAGAACACCTTTGCCCCTGGCGATAGCAGTGTCACCATTCTCGGTGGTTGCGTGAACCGCGCTCTCCGTGAATACAAGTCGTCAAAGGTGGTCATCCGCACCAGCACCTATGCCAAATTCGCGGCTAACCCTCTTCCTTATGATGATGTGAACAAACGCCCTCGTGTGGTGAATATCACAGGAATAGCCACCCGCTATGCCAAGGGTACATCTGACACATGGCAGATTCTCATCCGCAAGGAGTCCGACATAGAAATAGTACAATAATCATCAAACAGAAAAAATCATACAACTATGAAGAAAATACTGTACAGCGTCATGGCTTTAGCCATCGCAGCCATTTCATTTACCGCTTGTGAAGACGTACCCGAGCCTTACCCCATGCCCGACCCCAATGGTGGCAGCACTTCTACTGAGGTGTTGGAGGGAACGGGCACACAGTCCGATCCTTTCAACGTGGCAGCTGCCCGTGCCTACATTAAGGATGGAGGTTCCGAGGATGCTACGGTCTATGTGAAGGGTATTATTGTCAACATCGAGGAGATTGGCGGCAGCTATGGCAATGCCACTTACAATATCTCTGACGATGGTACGTCTACCAACCAACTTAAGGTCTATCGTGGCTATGGATTGGGTAATTCAAAGTTCAAAGGCGAGGAAATCAAGACTGGCGACGTGGTTGTTGTCTCCGGCCAACTCGTTAATTTCAAGGGTACCTACGAGTTTACCCAGGGAAATGTTCTCTATTCACTCAATGGCGAGACCAGTGGTGGAGGCAACATCGACCCACAGGCTGACGCCAAGGGTGATGGTACTTTAGGGAATCCTTTCAATGCCGTTGCTGCTACGATTGAAGCTCAGAAACTTCAAAGTGGTGCAGTCAGCGATAAAGCCTATTATATAAAAGGTAAGGTGGCTTCGATTGCTGTCGATAAGAACGGCAACGTTCTGAACTTCGATCAGGGAACGTTTGGTAACGCTACATTCTATCTGTCTGATGATGGTACTGAGACCAATGCGTTCTATTGTTACCGCGTCCTTTATCTCGGCAATGAGAAATGGACCCAGGGAGCGGGTGACATTTTGAAGGTTGGTGATGAGGTCATTGTGTGTGCGAAACTGACCATGTATAACTCTACTCCTGAGACACAGCAGAACGAAGGTTATCTCTATTCGCTCAACGGCAAGACCGAAAGGTCTGGAGGTGGTCAGACCCCGCAGCCCAGTAACGACTTGGGTACGGCTGACAGTCCGATAACTGTTGCTAAGGCACTTGAAATAATCAATGGCTACGAACCTGCAGGCCAGTCTGATACCGATGCCTATGTAAAGGGAAAGATTGTCTCCGTGGACTCGTATAACGACAAGTACAAGAGCATCACGTATTATATATCCGACGATGGTACAGATAATAACCAGTTGCAAGTGTATAGTGGAAAGGGCCTGAATGGTGCTGACTTCGCCTCTACCGCTGACTTGAAGGTTGGTTCCGTTGTTGTGGTGAAGGGACAGCTGAAGAAGTATGTCAAGGGTGATGCCGTTACACCGGAGATTAATCAGAACAGTCAGATTATATCCATCGATGGTCAGTCTGGTGGTAGCGGTGGGGAAAACCCGGGTGGTTCCACCACTTCATCGCTGGCGAATGGTGACTTTGAGACTTGGGCTGATGGGCTGCCAACGGGTTGGAAGTCTGCTTCCACTGCCAGTTCTGCCACGCTGGCGCAGAGCACGGATGCACATGGTGGTAGCTTCTCTGTCAACGTCAATGGCGACGAAGGCAGCAACAAACGCTTGGCAAGCCAGGAAATTACACTTGCTGCAGGAACGTATGTCTTCTCGTTCTATGCAAAGGCTACAACGGCTGATGCTGCTCAGGTACGACCGGGCCATGTCCCTATTACCGATGGTAAGGCAGGAACCTATGCGTACGGTGAATATGCCAACCTCAATAATAGCAGTTGGACACAGGTGACCCATGAATTCAAACTTGATGCGGAAACCACCGTTTGCCTGGTAGCCATGAATCCAAAGAAATCTAGTTACTCATCAGGTAAAGACATCCTCATTGATGATGCTACGCTGACGAAGAAGTAATAATCAGATTATTTCATCCTATTAAAGAGGGAGTACTATTATTGGTCTCCCTCTTTGTTTTGCGATTATATAAGTTGATTATCGGTCCGTGGACTACTTCCTTGAACTGTTCTTTCCCTGTCAGAAGGAGCATTTCTCTTCAAACTAAGGCAATCTAAGGTCGAGATTCAAGCAAGAGAGAGGCTGTGGTCGACCTGAAAGTCAGTTCACCTTGCCACTCTCTGTTATCCGCTTACGTTCTCTCTGCCGTTTACATCCCTTGTGAACCGAGGAGAGAACGGGGATGAACAAGGTTCAGTGCCAGAGCGAATTCGCATAAGATTCTATTTGGAATAAACGAGTGTGCCAAACGGCTTGATTTCATGTTATGGCAGGTTTGTTGACCTCTATAACGAATGATTGACGAACTATCGGGTCGTTAGCATGTCAAATGGATGTGATTACCAGAATTGACCAACTGGCACAGCGCATGAGCGACCACGGCTCCAAGTACAGTTTCGGTTGATCAGAACTCAATGGTAAGTTTTCCGTTAATCTGGCGGCCAGTCAGGTAATTGGGAACCGCCCACTGACGGGACATGACATCGGTTACCCAGTAGTAGCTATTGACGTTGCTGATGCCGAATAGGTTCAGACAGTCTAATCCAAGCCAGATGCTTCGGAGTGAAAGGCCATGAATGCCTGGCGATTTGTAAGCGAGGTAAGCCATGCCGATGTCTGCACGCTTATAGACAGGAGCCCGGAAGTTCTGTTGCTCTATGCCACGATGAGGGGCACCAAAGGGAAGACCATCGGCATAGGCCAGACGTAGTGTCATCTTCCATCTGTCAGTACCTGGGAAATAATCGGTGAAATGGAGGTTGATAGCCCATCTCTGGTCGGTAGGCAGAGGGAAGGAAGGTGAATGGCCTGAGTCGAATTGTTGCTGTGCCTTCATCAGGGAGAAGGTTATCCATGAATCGGTACCAGGTACAAATTCTCCGTATAGCTTCAAATCTATTCCAGCAGTATAGCCCTTACAGAGATTCTGTCCGTAATAGGTCGTTTTCACGTTCTGGACATTGTAGGGTATGAGGTTTGACAAGTATTTGTAGTAAGCTTCTGCAGTAAAGCGGAACGGACGTTCCATCAGCCGGAACCGATAATCCATAGCGGCAATGAAATGTAACGAGCGTTGGCTTTTGATATGGTCGTTGAGAGTGACTTCTGTAATGCCTGAAGCTTGATTCAGGGTGGTGTCACGTAGTTCCTTGAAGAAGGGTGCTTGATAATAGAGTCCAGTGGCCACGCGAAGTGTAACGTCGTGGTTCCATGAAGGTACAATGGCCAACGAAAGGCGAGGTGACACGGTGGTCTCTCCACTCCATGACCAATGGCTGAATCTTAATCCGTAGTTCAAGGTGTAGAATGTTTGACTATCACTATTATCGGTGTTTTCGGCATGGCCCCCTGATGCCCATCGATAGGTGTCTTGGAGATAACCTTCTATACGTCTTGAGGACATGCGGTGGCGAGAGGATAGTGTGTAGATGAGGTCGAGCCGGTCTGTGGTGTGGGGTACTGAATAGCCGCTGGAGTCGCGCATTTCATACTCACGGCTCATCTCCTTAATACGTTCCCATTTCAAGGTGGCTGCAGCTTCAATATCATGTTTGCTGAGTTTGTGGTTGACCATGGCTTTAACGCTTTGTACATCGGCTGTCAGGTAATTGCGCGCATGTTCCATGTACGTCCCAACTCCCAACTGTTCAGACGTTTGGGTGTCGTCAAGCCAATACTGGCCTTGAATGTCGTATGTCTCCTGTTCTTTCGTATGGAAGGCAGATGCAAGGATTTTCACTGTGGTGGAGTCGCCGAAATGGCGAGCTATGGAAGCGGTTCCGAACACGGTGCGGAAGATATCCTTTTCCTGACCATCGAAATAGACCTTAAACGACTTGACGTCTTCCATCGTACCAAAGCTTGTCTCACGGTCCTTTGGCTTGAAATTGTAGTGGTTTTCCGAGATGTTACCGATGATGTCAATGCTCCATCGCTGGCTTGGCTTCCAGCTGATATAGGTCTGATAGTCAAGGAAATTGGGTCGGTATTCTCCAGTAGTTTCCAACGATCCTAACAGGTAACGGTTTGTCTTGTATCGCACTCCGTGGCTCATGGTGAACTTAGGCGTGGAATGCTGTGATGGAGCGGCATAACCAATGTAGGCACTTCCGCCAAGCAACGATGCGGTGAGGTTGGCTTCTGTACGTTGTGGCCGGCGGTAGGTGATGTCAAGTACAGAAGACATCTTGTCACCATATTTAGCCTCAAAACCACCTGTGGAGAAGCCGATCTTCTCTACCATGTCGCTATTGATGACACTCAGCCCCTCCTGTTGTCCGCTTCTGACAAGCAGGGGTCTGTATACCTCGATGTTGTTGATGTATACCGCATTCTCGTCAAAGCTGCCGCCTCGTACATTGTATTGGCTTGACATCTCATTGTGGGTAGAGACGCCAGCCTGTTGTTGTATCAATTCTTCTACAGCATTACCTGTGACAGATGGTGTTTGACGCAGGTCTTTGATGTCCAGCTGCTCTGTTGCCGAGGTCTGTCTTCTCCGTTCTGTTACGGTGACTTCCTGCAAGGCATCTTGGGGGTGGAGGGTCACAACAAAAGTCAGAGTGCCGCGAGGCTTACGTAGGACGCGTGTACGTGTCTTATAACCTATCATGGAGAAGTTCACGACCACAGAATCAGCAGATTGCAACGTGATGCTAAATTCTCCCTTGAGGTTAGTCATTACCATCTTTGCTTGCTGTACGCAACTGACTGTAACCAATTCCACAGCATTGTTGTCCTCGTCGACAACCTTACCCTTAAGTGTGAAGTTGTCGGCCAGAAGGACGGTGTGTACGAGGAACATCGCCGTGAGGAGGATGAATCTTGCCGTATTGTTTATCATCTATTTTATAACGTAGAAAGTGGTAGTTTTATTACATTCATTTTACTTAGGAAGCGAAAAAGACATAAAAATACGGTAAAAAAACATGTGTTTGCAAACTTTTGCGAACTATCCTGGTAAATGCGAACTATTGCGAATGAAAAGATTTGGTGGGTTTGATAATTCTTCGTACCTTTGCGCTATGATTTACGAGATACTCATAGGAATTGTGTTGTATGCTGCCCTGTTTGTGGTAACCGTACAAAGAAGCCGCCGGAAGGTCCTTGACCTGCAGGAGCGACTGGAGAAGGTACGTGAGCTACAGTTGTCGCAGCAGTCTCAGAGCCAGCAGAACATCAGCCGGAACGAGGCCAAGATCCATGAGTTGGAGACCTTGTTGAAAAAACTTGGCGACGAGAACTCACTGCTTCGCTTGGAACTGGAGGAGAAAAAAGCCACGTTAGACTATAATAATAAGGTAGCAATGATTGAAAACGAGAAGCGCCAGCAGGCCGAGACACTCATCTTCTCATCAGACGTCTATCGTCGTTTGCAGAATTGTCTGAATGGCGGTCGCAGCCTGACTCATCAGGAATGGACAGAACTGGCCGAACTCGTTAACGGTATCTATACAGGCTTCACTGAGAAGCTTTACAGCCTCTATCGGTTGACGGAACAGGAGTATCATGTGAGCTTGCTCATCAAAGTGAGGGTTCAGCCCAAGGACATCGCTTTACTGACGGCTCATTCGAAAGAGAGTATCGCCTCTACCCGTAGCCGTCTGTATGGCAAGGTGTTCGGTAAGAAAGGCTCCTCAAAAGATTGGGATGATTTTGTTTTAACTCTTTAAATAGGAATAATTATGGTAGAATACATCGTACAGCACCTATGGCAGATGTGGGCAGTAGTAGCCGTTGTCTGTCTGATTCTTGAGCTGACAGCAGGTGACTTCTTCATTATCTGCTTCTCTATTGGCGCTTTTTTTGCCGGCATTGCTGCAGCCCTTGGTGTTAACATCTATTGGCAGCTGTCCACCTTTGCCGTGTTTACACTCATCAGCCTTTTCTGGGTACGACCCTTTGCCAAGCGCTACCTTCGTAAGGGCGAGGACAATCGTGTGAGCAATGCCGACGCACTTCTGGGACGTCAGGGGAGGGTGGTGGAAACGGTGAAGACCGACGGTTTTGGCCGTGTGCAGATTGATGGTGACATTTGGAAGGCAGTCACCAACGAACCTGCAGACATACCAGTAGGCTCTCTCGTGAAGGTCGTGGGACGCGAAAGCACCATCATTACTGTTGAGACTACAAGCAACAAGCAATAAATAATTATTAATCAATCAAAAAATTATGGACATTATGACTTACGTATTAATTGTCATCATTATTTGTGTGGTACTGTTTGCCAAGATGGCACTTGTGATCATTCCCCAGTCGGAAACAAAGATCGTGGAGCGTCTGGGACGTTATTATGCCACGCTTCAGCCCGGTATCAACATCATTATCCCCTTTATCGACCGTGCCAAGTCAATTGTTGTACTCAATCATGGCCGCTATCAGTATTCCACTACCATTGACCTGCGTGAACAGGTGTACGACTTCCCAAAGCAGAACGTGATTACCAAGGATAATGTACAGACAGAAATCAATGCGCTGCTGTATTTCCAGATAGTAGACCCCTTCAAGGCAACCTATGAAATCAACAACCTGCCTAACGCCATTGAGAAACTGACGCAGACCACCCTACGTAACATCATTGGTGAGCTGGAACTGGACGAGACGCTAACTTCGCGTGACACCATCAACAAGAAACTCTCTGCTGTGCTTGATGATGCTACTGACAAGTGGGGTGTGAAGGTAAATCGTGTGGAGTTACAAGACATTACTCCTCCAGACTCTGTGCTCACAGCTATGGAGAAGCAGATGCAGGCAGAACGAAACAAACGTGCCCAGATTCTGACGTCAGAAGGTCAGAAGGCTGCAGAAATCCTTGCATCCGAGGGTGAGCGTACTGCCATTGTCAACAAGGCCGAGGCAGCCAAGGAACAGGCTATCCTTGAAGCAGAAGGTGAGGCACAGGCCCGCATCCGTAAGGCTGAGGCCGAGGCAAAGGCTATTGAACTGATAACTGAAGCCGTGGGTAAGAGCACGAATCCTGCTAACTACCTCTTGGCTCAGAAATATATACAGATGATGCAAGAACTGGCAGAGGGTGACAAGACCAAGACCGTCTACCTGCCCTACGAAGCCACCAACCTGCTTGGATCAATTGGCGGAATCAAAGACCTGTTCAAGACAGAATAATCATGTAATAATGACAGAAAGAGATATGAAACATGCATTACGAAGTGCGGTATGCACAGAAGGTAGAAGGATGGCCGGAGCACGTGCGCTCTGGGTGGCCACAGGTATGAAACAAGAGCAGTTCGGAAAGCCGATCATTGCCATCGTCAATTCGTTTACTCAGTTTGTGCCAGGCCACACCCATCTGCACGAGATTGGACAGATAGTCAGGGAAGAGATTGAGAAGATGGGGTGCTATGCGGCAGAGTTCAACACCATTGCCATTGATGACGGTATCGCTATGGGGCATGATGGTATGCTCTATTCCTTGCCATCACGCGACATTATTGCTGATTCTGTTGAGTATATGGTCAATGCTCACAAGGCCGATGCCATGATCTGCATCTCCAACTGCGACAAGGTAACTCCAGGTATGTTGATGGCCTCTATGCGATTGAACATCCCGACAGTGTTCTGCTCTGGCGGTCCTATGGAGGCTGGCAGGTGGCGTGGAGAAAATGCTGATCTCATCACTGCTATGGTGAAAGGTGCCGATCCGGAAGTAACTGATGAGGAAATGAAGGAGATAGAGGCATGTGCCTGTCCGGGATGCGGCTCATGTTCAGGTATGTTCACTGCCAACTCGATGAACTCTCTGACAGAGGCCATTGGACTGTCGCTGCCAGGCAATGGCACCATCCTGGCTACTCATGCTAATCGTGTTGAACTGTTCAAGGCTGCAGCCCGTCAGGTGGTGAAGAATGCTTTTGCCTATTACGTAGACGGGAATGAAAGTGTGCTGCCGAGAAACATTGCTACCCGTCAGGCCTTTATGAATGCGATGGCACTTGATATAGCTATGGGCGGTTCTACGAATACCGTGCTTCATCTGTTGGCTGTCGCACAGGAGGCTGGAACGGATTTTACAATGAAGGATATAGACGAACTGTCGCGCCGCGTCCCTTGTCTCTGTAAGCTGGCTCCTAACACCCAGAAGTACAGCGTTCAGGAGTGTGGCAGGGCAGGAGGCATCCTTGGTATTCTTAACGAACTGAGCAAGGGTGGGCTTGTTGATGGCTCTGCTATCCGAGTGGATGGTATGACGCTGGATGAGGCCATGAAGAAATATAGCATCGTTGACGGCGAACTTGATCCAGAAGCTAACCGTATCTATCAAACCGCTCCCGGCAACCGGTTCTCGACGAAGATGGGGTCGCAGTCGGAAGAGTGGGGAATTCTCGATACTGATAGACAGAACGGTTGCATCCGTGACTTGGAGCATGCTTACACGAAAGATGGTGGACTGGCAGTACTCTTTGGCAACATCGCCCAGGATGGTTGTGTGGTGAAGACCGCAGGCGTAGACGAGGCACTGTGGCATTTCGAGGGACCTGCTGTGGTGTTCGATTCCCAGGAGGATGCCTGCGAGGGTATACTGGGGGGCAAGGTGAAAAGCGGAGACTGTGTTGTGATTACACACGAAGGTCCCAAAGGAGGACCGGGTATGCAGGAGATGCTTTATCCCACTAGCTATATCAAGAGCATGCATCTGGGAAAGGAATGTGCGCTGATCACCGACGGGCGTTTCTCGGGAGGTACCAGCGGCTTGAGCATTGGCCATATATCGCCGGAGGCAGCTAATGGCGGAAATATCGGAAAGATCAAGGATGGTGACATCATTGTCATCGATATTCCAACGCGTAGCATCAACGTGAAACTCTCTGATGAGGAACTGGATGCCCGTCCCCAGCAGCCGTTGAAGCGTAACCGCATCGTATCGAAGGCATTGCGGGCATATGCCCAGAGTGTAAGCTCTGCCGACAAGGGCGGAGTGAGAATCATCGAGTAGAAAGTATACTTGTGTAGACAGGAATGCAAAAGAATAGTCCGCTCTTCTTTTGCATTCCGTTTGCTTTTTTATATCTTTCATCGAAGAAAGAGCCAACTGCCAAACTGGAACAAGGCAAACTTGCCACAGTCTCATATTAAAAGTGGTTTATTCTTCACTTTCGTTGAATGAAAATCGGAATTCTTGACAAAATCAGAAATGACTTCTCATTCCAGTTAACTCGATTGATCGATCGAGTTAACTCAAACGATCGATCGAGTTAACTCAAGTGATTGATCGAGTTAACTCAAATTTTCAGGGTAATTATGACATTGACTTTTCCTGCATGATGAAATATTGACAAAGCCTCAACCAAGATACTGAAGAAAAAGCTGTTGCAGGATGAGGGTGCTAAAACTGCTCACGGCTTGTAGTTATTGGTGTTGTATTAACCGCGTCATCTATTTACAGGAGACTCTGTGCCACAGCAGTTACAATGTGGGTTGGAGCAGAAAAATGGATTGGATTGAACGTTTGTATGCGCCAAAAAATTAGAAATCAAGGTCATTTGTTCACATTTTTATCTCAACTGACGTATAATCTCGATTTTTTTATCTAATTTTGCACCCATTAAATTGATGATGATGGAAAAGATAACAGGTTCAGAGGCATTGATGCTGGCACTGAAGGCAGAAGGGGTAAAAACCATCTTCGGTTATCCTGGCGGCTCGATTATGCCGGTCTACGATGCGCTATACGACTACACTCGCGGTCAGAAGAAAGCCTTCGACCATATCCTCGTACGCCATGAACAGGCAGCAACCCATGCAGCAGAAGGTTATGCTCGGGTAAGTGGCAAGGTAGGTGTGGCATTGGTGACTAGCGGTCCCGGTGCAACAAATACACTGACGGGTGTGGCAGATGCCATGCTCGACTCAACGCCGATAGTGGTGATTGCAGGGCAAGTACCCATTGGCGCCCTTGGTACCGATGCCTTCCAAGAAGTTGACCTTGTAGGTGTGGCCCAGCCAATTTCGAAGTGGAGTTATCAGATTCGCCACGCCGAAGACATCGCATGGGCAGTATCACGTGCTTTCTATATTGCCCGTTCCGGTCGTCCTGGGCCTGTGGTGCTCGACTTCCCGAAAAATGCGCAGATAGAGTTGGTGGAGTTTGAACCACAGAAAGTAAACTTTGTCCGCTCTTACGTGGCTTATCCGAAAATTGACGAGGCAGTAGTAAAACAAGCCGCCGAACTGATTAACCAAGCCAAGAAGCCTTTGGCACTTGTGGGGCAAGGAGTAGAACTTGGTAATGCTCAGAATGAACTGATAAAGTTCCTGGAAAAGGCCGATATTCCTGCTGGACGTACCATGCTGGGGCTATCAGCTTTGCCGTCTACTCATCCTCTCAACGTAGGTATGCTGGGTATGCACGGTAACTATGCACCTAATATCAAGGAACAGGAGTGTGACGTGCTGATAGCTATAGGTATGCGTTTTTCTGATCGTGTGACAGGAAACACTAAAACTTATGCCAAGCAGGCCAAGGTGATTCACCTCGACATCGATCATAGCGAAATTGATAAGAATGTGAAAGCTGACGTGGCTGTGATTGCCGATTGCAAGGAATCGTTGCCTGCTCTTACTGCCCTTATTAATAAAGGTGATCACCGTGAATGGCGCGACTCCTTCAAACCTTTACAAGAGAAGGAACTTATAAAAGTCATTGAGCCGGCTATTCATCCGAAAGAAGGCCCGCTGCTTATGGGTGAGGTTGTCAATGCTGTGGCAGAGGCTACAAACGGGGATTCTGTGCTTGTGACTGATGTCGGTCAGAATCAACTGTTTGCTACCCGTTACTTCAAGTATCCCAAGAAACGCAGTCTCTGCACCAGTGGTGGTTTAGGTACAATGGGCTATGGTATGCCTGCCGCTATTGGAGCCACTTTTGGTGCGCCAGGGCGTACCATATGCTGTTTCATGGGTGATGGAGGCTTCCAGATGTGCATTGAAGAACTCGGTACTATTATGGAGCAGCAGGCCCCTGTGAAGATGATCCTGATGAACAACAACTATTTGGGCAATGTACGCCAGTGGCAGGATATGTTCTGGAAGCGACGTAAGTCGTTCACCCGTATGATGAATCCCTGCTATGAGTTGATAGCCCAAGGCTATGGTATACCTTATCAGGCCGTTACAGACCGCAAGGAGTTGAAGGGAGCTGTTGACAGGATGTTGAAGACAGAAGGACCCTACATCCTTGAATGTGCCATTCTGGAAGATGACGATGTGCTGCCAATGACACCGCCAGGCATGAATGTTGATGACATGATGCTGGAAATCCATGTGTAAAGAAAAAATAGTAATGAAGTAAGAATGGAAGAGAAAAAACTATATACATTGTTGGTCTATTCAGAGAACGTGGCCGGTATATTGAATCAGGTTACGGCAGTGTTTACCCGTCGTCAGGTGAACATCGAGAGTCTGAATGTGTCTGCCTCCAGCATTCCTGGAGTACACAAATATACGATTACCGCTTGGAGCGATGAAGACCAGATTGTTAAGATTGTCAGGCAGATAGAGAAGAAGATTGACGTGGTGAAGGCCAATTACTTTACCGATGATCAGCTTTTCATCCGCGAGTCGGGACTCTACAAGCTCTCTACGAAGCGTGTGCTGGAGAATCCTGAAATTTCTCGTACCATCCGCCGCCATGATGCCAGCATCATTGAGGTGAATCCTACCTACACCATTGTGATGAAATTCGGTGTGACAGAAGACATTATCGAACTCTTCCGTGCCCTCGATGCTTTTGGCTGCGTCTTCCAGTATACCCGTTCCGGACGTATAGCAGTGACTCGTGGTAAGCAGGAGCAAGTCAGCGAATTCTTGGAGCAGCGTGAACAAAACAGACAATAGGCTAATGGGAAAAAGAAAGAGAAGGTGGCACTGCCTGGCTGGACAGGAGCCTACCGAGTTGGACAAGCTGATTATGTATTGGGAGAACAAGGGTAAGCTGGTGCCTACCCGCGACCTCATCAAAACTCCCGAACAGATAGAAGGTATTCGGCGTGCAGGGGTAGTGAATACCGGTGTGCTGGATGAAGTAGCAAAGAACATTCATGAAGGGATGTCTACCTTGGAGATTGACAGGATTTGCCGCTCTTATTGTGAGGAGCACAATGCCATTCCTGCCTGTCTGAATTATGAGGGCTTTCCCATGAGCGTCTGTACCAGCATCAATGAGGTGGTTTGTCATGGCATACCCAAGGCAACGGACATACTGAAAGAGGGTGATATCATCAATGTAGACTTTACTACAATACTTGACGGCTATTATGCTGATGCATCACGTATGTTCATCATCGGTAAAACTACCCCAGAAAAAGAACAATTGGTGCGTGTGGCCAAGGAATGTCTTGAAATCGGTATGGAGGCTGCAAAACCATTTGGCTTTGTGGGGGATATTGGCCATGCAATAGAGAAACATTGCAAGAAGTATCACTACGGTATCGTACGCGATCTGGCAGGTCACGGCGTAGGTCTGAAGTTCCACGAAGAGCCCGATGTGGACCACTACGGCCATCGGGGTACAGGCATGCTGCTTGTGCCTGGTATGGTGTTCACCATTGAACCGATGATTAATATGGGAACCTGGAAAGTGTTCGTTGATGAAGGTGATCCCTATGGATGGGAGGTCATTTCCGAAGATGAACTTCCTAGTGCCCAGTGGGAGCACACTTTGCTGATGACCGATCACGGTGTGGAAATATTGACCTATTAAGAAGTGGATGTTATCGCAGCAAGAACTGTCATCCAAAATCATGAATTATGAATCCAATATATATATTAGGTATAGAGTCCAGTTGCGACGACACGTCAGCCGCCGTCCTGCGTGATGGTGTGTTGCTGTCCAATGTTACTGCATCTCAGGCTGTTCATGAAGCCTATGGTGGTGTAGTACCTGAACTGGCTTCCCGTGCCCATCAGCAGAATGTGGTTCCGGTTGTTCACCAGGCAATCCGTCAGGCAGGCATCCAGAAAGAAGACCTGAGCGCTGTTGCCTTTACCCGTGGCCCGGGGCTTATGGGGTCATTGCTTGTAGGTGTGAGCTTTGCGAAAGGCTTTGCACGTGCGCTGGGTATCCCCCTTATCGATGTCAACCATCTGCAGGGTCATGTGATGGCTCATTTCATCAAGGAAAGCGATGAAGACTGTAGTCAGCCTCCCTTCCCGTTTCTCTGCCTGCTTGTCTCGGGGGGTAATTCACAGATAGTGATGGTCAGCGCCTACAACAAGATGGAAGTGTTGGGGCAAACCATCGATGATGCTGCAGGTGAAGCAATAGACAAATGCTCGAAAGTCATGGGACTGGGCTATCCGGGTGGACCAATCATTGATCGTCTGGCCCGTCAGGGTAATCCTCAGGCTTACCATTTCTCTGAACCTAATATCCCAGGCTATGACTACAGCTTCTCTGGGTTGAAGACCTCTTTCCTTTACAGTCTTCAGAAATGGGTACTCGACGACCCGCAGTTTGTGGAGCACCATAAGGAAGACCTTGCAGCATCCTTGGAATGGACGATTGTAGATGTTCTGATGAAAAAACTGAAGAAGGCTGTCAAGGATACTGGCATCAAGCATGTGGCTGTTGCAGGGGGGGTCAGTGCCAACAATGGGCTACGCAATGCATTCCGAGATGCCCAGAAACGCTACGGATGGACTATATATATCCCCAAGTTCAGCTATACTACCGACAATGCAGCCATGATAGGTATTGTAGGGCATTATAAATATCTTGACGGTGAGTTCTGCGATATCAGTTCTCCCGCCTTCTCAAAAGTAACATTCGAATAAACAGACTGATTATGGATTTTGAAAGTAAGATAACGAGCAGGGAAATCAGCGAACTGCTTTGGGAAATGGAAAAGACTATCGGCACCGCCGAGAGTTGTACGGGTGGCAGGATTGCAGAAGCCATCATCTCTGTACCTGGTGCCTCGAAGTATTTCAAGGGCGGTATAATCTCCTATGTTAACGAGGTGAAAGAACGCCTGTTGGGTGTCAGCCATCAAGTGCTGGAAGAGAAAACTGCTGTCTGTGAGGAGGTGGCCATCCAAATGGTGGAAGGTGCTTGTCGTACCTTGAATACAGACTATGCCGTTTCTGCTACCGGTATTGCTGGCCCTACGGGAGGAACAAAAGAAATACCCGTCGGAACCATTTGGTTGGCTTGTGGTAATGCCTCTAGGATTAAGACCATGAAGGTGGAAGAAGACCATGGGCGCGATATCAATCTGGCTATTGCAACCAGCCAGGCTATGCAGATGCTGTTGGAGTATCTGAAAGAAGAACAACAGGATTCAGGTGCTAATGAGGGCTGAACTCTCTGCGCTATCATTTAAAAGGACAGGCGCTGATAGCCACTGATGCAACGCCTGTCCCTGTTTTTGCTTCTAATCCGGTTTTATTGATATTGCCGTAGAGCACTGAGCAGCTCGTTGTTCTCGGTCTTTGTACCTATGGTAATGCGAAGGCAGTTCTGACAAAGCTGCACCCGAGTGCGGTTGCGGACAATGATTCCTTTGTCCACCAGATAGTTATAGATGCTAATGGCATCAGTCATTCTTGCCAGGAAGAAATTGGCATCTGTGGGATAAACCTGCTTGCAGATGGGTAGCAGTTTGAATGCGTCTACCATTCTACTTCGTTCCAACAGCAAGGTGCGCACCCATTTGTCAACCTCGAACGGATCTTTCATTGCCTCCAGCGCCTGACGCTGAGTCAACAGATTCACGTTGTAGGGGTATTTCACCTTGTTGAATATTCCGATGATTTCTTCTGAAGCAAAGGCCATTCCCAGTCGGATGGCAGCGCATCCCCAAGCCTTCGACATGGTGTTCAGGACAATAAGATTGGGATGTTTGCCAAGTTCACTCCTGAGGGATGGTTGTGATGCAAAGTCGCTGTAAGCCTCGTCAACAATGACGATGCCCGGGAACCCGTCAATAACCTTCACTACTTCTTCACGTTTCAGACAGTTGCCGGTGGGATTGTTGGGTGAGCATAGCCATACGAGTTTGGTGTATTCGTCGCAGGCAGCCAGCACGCTTTCTGCTTTCATCTGGAAATGCTCGTCTAATGTCACAGTCCGGTACTCCACGTCGTTGATGTCGGCGCAGACTCTGTACATACCGTAGGTAGGCTCTATAGCCACCACGTTGTCCAGTCCTGGACGACAGAAAATACGATAGGGAAGATCGATTGCCTCGTCGCTGCCATTACCTAGGAAAATACAGTCCGCCTTTAAGCCTTTCACCTTGCTGATGGCAGCCTTCAGCTCGAGCTGAAGGGGGTCGGGATAGCGGTTATAGGGCTGGTTGTACGGATTTTCGTTGGCATCAAGGAACACGCGAGCCTCACGCCCTGCATATTCGTTGCGTGCTGAGCTATAAGGAGCCAGACTCCAAATGTTAGGCCTAACCAGTTCTTGAAGACTTTTCATTGTTCTATCCTTTCTTAATTCTGTTTGACTTCGGTCATCGTTGGTCATTTCTTTTTGATGGCATTCAGTCTCAGTGTCATGGCATTCTTATGGGCATCAAGTTGCTCTGCCTCAGCCATCAGTTCTACCGTGTGACCGATAGAGTGTATTCCCTCAGCTGTCAGATGCTGGAAAGTCACCTTCCGCTGATAGCTGTCCAGATTCACGCCACTATAGGCTGTGGCATACCCGTGAGTAGGAAGGGTGTGGTTCGTACCACTGGCATAGTCGCCAGCGCTCTCGCAGGCATATTGTCCAAGGAACACACTTCCTGCATTCACGACCTGTTCTGCAAGGGTCTCGTAGTCTTCGGTTTGCAGGATAAGATGCTCTGGAGCATAGGCATTACTTAGATCGATGGCCTCCTGGATGTCGCTTACCAACACCAGCAGGCTGTTCTCCAATGTCTTCTGTGCTATCTCCTTACGTGACAGTTTGTCTAACTGCCTGCTAACCTCCTGCTGGACATCGTCAATCATCTTGTGGGATGTTGTGATGAGCAACACCTGTGAGTCTACACCATGTTCTGCCTGAGACAGCAAGTCAGCAGCAACAAACTGCGCATTGGCAGTTTCATCGGCAATCACGCAAACCTCGCTGGGGCCTGCAGGCATGTCTATAGCCACGTCGTGCAGGCTTACTTGCTGCTTGGCTGCCATCACATATTGGTTGCCGGGGCCAAATATCTTGTACACCTTCGGCACTGACTCTGTCCCGTATGCCATTGCCCCAATGGCCTGTACACCGCCAGCCTTGAAAATCTTGCTTACACCCGCCACACGTGCTGCCACGAGAATGGCGGGATTAACCTTACCCTGGCGGTCGGGTGGGGTACAGAGCACAATCTCTGTGCATCCGGCAATTTTTGCTGGAGTTGCCAGCATCAGTACTGTTGAGAACAAAGGGGCAGTGCCGCCTGGGATGTATAAACCAACCTTCTCTATGGGCACACTCTTCTGCCAGCATACTACACCGGGCTGGGTCTCCACCTTTTTGCTGTGGAATCTCTGTGACTCATGGAAAGTCTTGATGTTCTGGTGGGCCTGCTCAATGGCTTTTTTCAGATGGGTGGATACAGAAGCCTCTGCCTCCTTCATCTCTGAATCGGTTACCTCTAAGGTTGGCAAGTCTACGTGATCAAACTTTAGTTCGTAGCCTTTAACAGCCTCGTCGCCGCGAACCTTTACATCGGCTAGCACGGCAGCTACTGTCTGGTTCAATTGAGATATGTCCAAGTGTGGACGTTCTACAATCTCTTTCCATTGTTCCCTGTCTGGGTATTTGATTACATTCATTGCTTAATTGAGTATGTTGCTTGATGCAAAGCGAGATGTTTTTAAATGATCATCTTTTCAATTGGTGTCACGAGTATGCCCTGAGCGCCCATCTCTTTGAGTTTGCCGATGATTTCCCAGAAACGATGTTCATCCAGCACAGTGTGTACTGAGCACCATTCACTGTCGGCCAGGGGAATGATGGTAGGACTCTTCAGTCCAGGCAATACGCTGATGATTTCCTCCAAACGGGCTTTCGGCGCATTCATGCGTACATATTTCTTATCCTCAGCATCTTTTACAGCTTTGAATCGGAATAGCATTTGTTCCAGGATCTTCTGCTTTTCTTCCGACATCTGTTTGTTGCCTATAAGCAGAGCTTCACTCTGCATCACTACCTCCACTTCATGCAGATTGTTGCTGACAAGTGTGGAACCGGAACTTACGATGTCGAATATGCCATCGGCCAGACCTATACCAGGACTGATCTCTACAGAGCCTGTAATAACGTGAACCTTGGCATGGATTCCTTTTTCCTGCATGTATTTATGAAGAATGTTGGGATAACTCGTGGCAATCTTCTTTCCCTCGAACCAATGTACTCCCTGATAGTTGATCTCTTTGGGGATGGCCAGCGAAAGGCGGCATTTCGAGAAACCTAAACGTGAGATGATATCTGCATCCTCGCCACGCTCCACGAACTCGTTTTCGCCTACTACGCCAATGTCCGCTACACCTGATGCTACGCTCTGTGGTATGTCGTCATCTCTCAGGTAAAGCACCTCTAACGGGAAATTTGTTGACTGTACGAGAAGGGTGCGTTTTGATGCACTAACTTTAATATCTGCCTCGCTGAGCAGGTTCATGGTGTCTTCAAAAAGACGTCCCTTTGATTGTACTGCGATTCTTAACATAAAAGCCTAATTTCTTAAATTGCGTTGCAAAATTACGTTTTTTTTCTTGATTGTGCAATTTATTGAGTACTTTTGCATCGTTTTTATTGAAAAATGATGAGAAAAATTGTTCTAGCCGTCTTATTTCCCCTGCTTTTTGCCTGTGTCAACAGGAAAGCTGAGCCAATTGTTGCCCCATGGGGAGAGGTAGGTGCTGCTGACTCTATCTGGGACAGCGATGCATTCGACCTTGAGCAGATACAGGCAGGAGGTGAACTCATCATGCTTACCCTCAGCGGCCCGGAGACATACTATGACCATCGTGGGCGACAGCTGGGAGCCCAATATCTGTTAGCCCAGAAATTTGCTGATACACTTGGCGTCCGTCTCCGTGTTAATATCTGCCGTGATACCACCGAACTTCTGACTCGTCTGGTGGCCGGTGAGGCCGACCTCATTGCTGTTCCTCTGCCAGTAACACTCTCTGATAGTGTTCTTTTCTGTGGTCCGGGAAACGACTCTCTTAGTATTCACTGGTCAGTCAATGAGGCAAAACCTCGACTGGCGGATGCCCTTGACCAATGGTACAGACCGGAATTGCTGACAGATGTGCGCAAGGAGGAGGCTTTCTTGCTCAGTTCCCGTAGTGTGAAACGCCATGTGTTCTCACCCATGCTTAGTCGTAAAGACGGTATCATATCCCGCTATGACCAGTTTTTCATGAAATATTGCCAGACCATCCGCTGGGACTGGCGTCTCATGGCTGCACAATGCTATCAAGAGTCAACTTTTGACCCCAAAGCCACTTCATGGGCTGGAGCTAAGGGGCTTATGCAGATTATGCCGCGCACTGCTGATGAACTCGGACTGCCGCGCGAAAAACTGTATGACCCTGAAAGTAGTATCTCTGCTGCTGCCAAGTACTTGGGAATGTTGGAGGAGAAATTCACCGATATTCGTGATCGCCATGAACGTACCGATTTTGTATTGGCCAGCTATAACGGCGGCTATCACCACATACGTGACGCTATGGCGCTCTGCCAGCGAGATGGCCGCAATCCCCATCGCTGGGCTGATGTCTCTGCCTACGTGCTGAAACTCTCTCTGCCAGAGTACTATAATGACCCGATAGTGAAACACGGCTATATGAGAGGCTCTGAGACCGAAGGCTATGTAAGGCTTATTCGCGCCAGATGGCAAACTTATCGTGGTGTACCGAGTCCTCGTGCTGGATTCCATGCTACACCACAGAAAGCCACACGTGTGCGTAAAAAGAAGTACGATCAGTAAACTGACTGCTTACAACATACCCTTTGTTGATGGCAATTCATAGTGGAAGATGTCACGTTGGACAGCCATTTTCAGACTACGGGCCAAGGCTTTGAATATACCCTCTATCTTGTGATGCTCATTTTGTCCTTGAGCCTTGATGTTAAGGTTCATCTTTGCCGCATCGCTAAGGCTCTTGAAAAAGTGGAGGAACATCTCTGTAGGCATGTCGCCTACGTACTCACGGTTAAACTCAACATCCCACACCAACCAGGGACGCCCGCCAAAATCGAGCGCTACTGAACACAGACAGTCATCCATAGGCAGGCAGTATCCATAGCGTTCTATGCCTCGTTTGTCACCAAGTGCCCTCAGGAGACATTCTCCTAATGCTAATGCTGTATCTTCTATGGTGTGATGTTCGTCCACATTCAAGTCGCCGATGGTATGGATAGTAAGATCAATCATGCCGTGCTTGCCTATCTGTTCCAACATATGGTCGAAGAACCCCAGGCCAGTATTGATATCGCATTTTCCTGTTCCGTCCAGACATACCTTAATATATATGTCAGTCTCCTTGGTCTGGCGATGTATTTCCGAAGTACGTTCCCCACCGAAAATCAATTCGGTAATACGTTGCCAAGTCATACCTTCTCTGCCTAAGATGATTGCCTTACAGCCAATATTTCTGGCAAACAGTGCATCTGTGTCCCGATCACCTATCACATAACTGTTCTCCATGTCATAAGCCGGATTTTCTATATATTGCTTAACCATCCCAATGCCAGGCTTTCGGGTAGGAGCATTGTCCTCAGGAAAGTGACGGTCTATTAGTTGTTCGTCAAAGGTTATGCCTTCACCCTGTAGTGTCTGCAGAATGAAGTTGTGTACAGGCCAAAACGTATCTTCGGGGAAAGAGTCAGTGCCCAGTCCGTCTTGATTACTTACCATTACAAAACGGAAGTCAGTATGCTGACGGAGGAAACTCAAAGCCTGAATCATTCCAGGAACAAAATGCAGTTTATCAAAAGAGTCTATCTGCTCGTCCTGAGGCTCCTCTATGAGAGTCCCGTCGCGGTCAATAAAGAGTACTCGATGTTTTTTCATTCTTTTCAATTTCTTGTTTTTCAATGCTGCCAGTCATATAATAAACCGGAAAATGTAGTAGGAGAACCACGTAGCACTGTATGAAACCTGCCAAAAGGAATACAAAGAATGACATAGATGTCATATAGTCAGGCATGCTTAATGGGTCTCCCATCAGTGTACCGGTTTGTGCCTTCACGTTTGCTAACGCAAGAACCAGTGAGGGTAATGTAGTGATGATCAAAGCCAATAATGTAATAATCATTGTCACCAACAGAACACCGAACAAGTAGCCCCAGCGGCGTAGTCCTTGGCGATATCCAGGACCAAGTATAACGAAAAGTCGTGTGTCGCGGGATGTTACATAGCGCATGGTGGGATAGGCCAAAGGCAATAACAGTACCATGAACGCCAATCCTGTTAATACACCTATTGCTATGGCGGTTACTGATTGACGGAGAACACCGTATGCGATTGGGGCGAGAGCCAATCCTTGACAAACTGTAAGCACAGCAATGCATACTACGGCGCATAAAAAGGTACGGAATAGCATGTGCCAGTCTGGGCGAGTCAGCCAGCCCGTGGGGGAGGGGATGGTCCCTTGCTCTCGGTGATGACTCAGAAGCGAAAAACCATAAGCGAGGAAAGCCAAGGATACAAGAGCGTTAAGCAGTGAAAGCCCTGATATCTCCATCATGGGAACTAATGTGCTGCCAAAAGGCTGAACCTTGCCGTTAGTTGTTATCAATTGGGGCAACATGGTGAACGATACCATGTTATACCAAGTACTTACAAGTGCACATACCAGGGCTGGTAACCACGTGTGTTTCAGTATCCGGCGGAAATTCCCTAAATATAGAAGGAAACCTGCGGTTACTGTTCCACGCACAGAGCGGATCTTAAGCACTTCTTCATGCTCGTTGTGCGTGCCTTCCTCTTTAACTTCCTTTTTTACTTCCATTTTTTACTATCGAAAGTTTAATTGTTTATTTTTTATGCAAAGGTAGTGCTTTTATTTCATTTCTCCAAATTTTTGGTGGATTGAATTAATATTTGTACCTTTGCAAAATAAATGATGTACCCATGTGTACATTCTGACAACACTAAACCTTTGGAATAATGGACAAACAAAAGAAATACGAAGAGTTGATCCCTCAGATAGCAGCACTTATCGAGGGAGAGCAAGACGAGATAGCAGTCATGGCTAATGTCGCAGCAGCTTTGGCAGATAAGTTTGACTGGTGGTGGATAGGTTTCTACCGCGTATTAGGTGGTGAACTGATATTGGGACCGTTTCAGGGACCTGTGGCTTGCTATCATATCGGCCTGGGGCGTGGCGTGTGTGGTACGGCATGGCAAAAAGAACAGACAATCGTGGTGGATGATGTAGAACAATTTCCTGGACATATTGCCTGCTCGTCGTTTTCGCGTTCTGAGATAGTTGTGCCCGTGAAAGATTCTAGTGGAACAGTGCGTGCCGTACTCGATATTGATAGTCGTTACCTGGCTGCTTTTGATGATGTTGATCGGGAGTGGTTGGAATGCGTAGCTAATATCGTAGCCGAAAACCTCTATGTTTCATTTTGATTCTTATTTTAAAATATATTCGTTAATTAGTTATGTTTGAGATATTTACCAAGCTGATTGCACAGCAGTTAAGACTACCGGAAAAGAACGTAGCAGGTACATTGAATCTGTTGGAAGAGGGTTGTACTATTCCTTTTATCTCGCGTTATCGCAAAGAGAGAACGGGAGGCATGGACGAAGTACAGATAGCAGCCATAAGTGAGCAATTGGAACGGCTGAAGGAGATTGCAAAACGCAAGGAGACCGTGTTAAAAACCATCTGCGGGTTGGGTCAGATGACGCCAGAGCTGGAACAGCGTATTGATGGCTGCTGGGAGGCTACTGAGCTGGAGGATATTTATCTGCCTTTCCGTCCAAAACGTCGTACAAGGGCACAGGTGGCTCGTGAACTTGGACTAGAGCCGTTGGCAAAATTGTTGTGGCAGCAGCGTGAGCGTGATCCCGAAGAGGCTGCACTCCGTTTTGTAGGAGAAGAAGTTAAGACTCCCGCAGATGCTTTGAAAGGTGCACAAGATATTCTTGCCGAGCAGGTGAGCGAGGACGAACGCTCACGACAGCTGGTTCGCATACAGTTCAGGCGACAGGCTGTTATTTCTTCGAAGGTTGTGAAGGCTAAGGCCGACAGTGACGATGCTGCGAAGTATAGTGACTATTTTGATTGGAAAGAGCCTTTGCGTCGCTGTTCAAGTCATCGTTTGTTAGCAATGCGAAGAGGTGAGGAAGAGGGCGTGTTACGTGTGAGTATTTCTATTGATGATGAAGAATGTGTAGAACGATTGAAAAGAAACCTCCCACCAACTCCACATGGGGGAGGAGCATGTAGGCGGCTTTTGGAGGAGGCTGTGGAAGACGGCTACAAACGGCTGCTCTGTCCTTCCATTGAGAATGAGTTTGCCGGGCTGAGTAAAGAACAGGCTGACGAAGAGGCTATTCGAGTGTTTGCCGAGAATCTGCGCCAGCTACTGCTCGCAGCCCCTTTAGGACAAAAACGTGTGATGGGCATTGATCCGGGATTCCGTACAGGGTGTAAGGTGGTGTGTCTTGATGCACAGGGAAACCTTCTCCACCATGAGGCTATTTTTCCCCATCCTCCTGTGAACCATCGGATGCAAGCCACTGTTCATGTTCAGCAGATGATAAAAGATTATAAAATCGAAGCTATAGCCATAGGTAATGGTACGGCAAGCCGAGAAACACGGGATTTTATTGAAGATACGGTGGACAACGAAGTGAAGGTATTTGTCGTTAGTGAGGATGGAGCTTCTGTCTATTCTGCATCGAAAATTGCGCGTGATGAGTTTCCCGATGAAGATGTGACGGTGCGTGGTGCTGTTAGCATCGGAAGGAGACTCATGGATCCTTTGGCCGAATTGGTGAAGATTGACCCCAAGAGCATTGGAGTAGGACAGTATCAGCATGACGTAGACCAGACTAAGCTAAAGCATAGCCTTGACCAGACAATCATGAATTGCGTTAATCTTGTGGGTGTCAACCTGAATACGGCCTCTACTCATCTGTTGCAATATGTAAGTGGACTAGGTCCTGCTCTAGCAAAAAATATTGTAGATTATCGTCGTGAGAATGGCCCATTCCACAGTCGTAATGAATTGAGGAAAGTACCTAGACTGGGCGTTGCCGCTTTTGAGCAGTGTGCAGGTTTTTTGAGAATACCTGGTGCGAAAAACCCGCTCGATAACTCGGCAGTTCATCCTGAGCGATATAAGTTAGTGGAGAAGATGGCTGCCGATCAAAAGTGTGGTGTAGAAGATCTGATTCATGACTCTTCGAAGCGTGAACACATCGACTTGAAGCGTTATGTCTCTTCTGATGTCGGAATGCCCACCCTCAATGACATTATCAGTGAATTAGAGAAACCTGGACGTGACCCACGTAATCAGATAGAGGAGTTTCGCTTTGCGCAAGGGATAGAGACTATCGATGACCTTGTGGCAGGAATGCAACTACCTGGCATCGTGACCAACATTACCGCTTTTGGTGCTTTTGTTGACATTGGTGTCCATCAGGATGGACTGGTACACGTGTCTCAGATGGCTGAGCACTATGTGAAAGACCCTACCCAAGTGGTTCGGCTCCACCAGCATGTTCAGGTGAAAGTCCTCGATATAGACCATCGTCGCGGGCGTATATCACTAACCATGAAAGGTATTAAGCACTGACGACATTCTGATGTGAGAGGCATTGGAAGACCATTGGTCGAAATTATGTTTTTTTCACTAAAAAAATGGTGACAGTGTCAGAGAAAGTTCGTAAATTTGAACGCGATATTAAATAGCAACACATGTTGATTGCTTCGTAGTGCTTGAAGTTCATAAAAACAAACTGTAAATTATTCACTTAATAAAACCTAAAAGATTATGTCGGCATTTGTATCTGTCATCCCAATCCTGCTGCTCATTGTCCTGATGATGGGCTTTAAAGTTTCTGGCTACAAGAGTGCAGTTGTCACTCTAATAGTTACAATAGTATTGGCATTGTTTGCTGTCCCATCTCTTGGCATTTTACCAGAGAAATATGCCGAAGTCTCTATTTATGGTATTACCTTATGGTCTGTCGTTGAGGGATTACTTAAGGCATGCTTCCCAATTATACTTATAATTATTTGTGCCATCTTCAGTTATAATATTCTTTGCGAGACAAAGGAGATAGAGACCATTAAGACCCAGTTCATTCAGATGACCTCCGACAAGGGACTGTTAGTACTCCTGTTGACATGGGGCCTTGGTGGTGTTCTTGAAGGTATGGCCGGTTTCGGAACGGCTGTTGCTATCCCTGCAGCAATCTTAATAGGATTGGGCTTCAAACCAATGTTTTCTGCTGTTATCTGTTTGGTGGCGAATACGGTTGCTGTCGGTTTTGGCGCTGTAGGTCTACCTGCTACAACTCTTGCCAATCAGGTTGCAGCCAGCGGAACAGCCACACCAGAGGAACTATGTGAAGTGGCAACCTTCATTATCCTGCAGCTATCGCTCATGTTTTTCATCACCCCGTTCCTCATTCTGATGATGACAGATCGTACGAAGATTGTAAAGAACATTTCTGTCGCGTTGTTTGTGGGGTCTTTCTCCATCGTGGTTCAGTTCTGCTGTGCCCATTGGATTGGTCCAGAAACACCTGCTATCCTTGGCTCTGTGGCTGCCATTATAGCTATGCTGATATATAACAAACTATTCATTCATGATGAGAGCCCCTCTGACGAAGTAATTGTTGAGAAGAAGAAGTTCGGTATGTCGAAAACACTTAAGGCTTGGAGTGTTTACGGCCTGATTATTTTCTTCATTCTTATTTCAAGTAAGATAGTACCAACTATCAATGGACTACTTAATAATACTTTGGTGACCAAATTCGAGTTGCCTGTTATCGGTAATACCTTCAAATTTGGCTGGCTATCCAATGCAGGTCTGATGATTTTCCTTGGTGCCGTTATAGGAGGTCTGATTCAAGGAATGAGTTTTGGCAATCTGATGAAACTCCTGGCTAAGACTACGTTGAACTTACAGAAAACAGTCATTACCATTTGCTGCCTGGTAGCTATGGCTATGTTGATGAACAATACGGGTATGACCAATGATATAGCTAAAGGCCTCGTATTGCTGACAGGAACAGCTTTCCCATTCTTTGCTCCGCTTATTGGCTCTATAGGTACTTTTGTCACAGGTAGTGCCACCAATGCGAATATTCTTTTCGGAAAACTGCAGGCTACTGCTGCTACCGACCTAGGCCTTGTTAATCAAGGAACGTTCTTTGGCGTCTCTGGTAATGAAACGAACTGGTTGGCTGCTGCAAACTGTGCAGGCTCAGAAGGTGGTAAGCTTCTTTCACCACAGTCGATAGCTATAGCCACTGCAGCTTGTGATATGGAGGGACAGGATGGTGACATTATGCGTAAAACCATGCCCTTTGCAGTCTTCTGGATTCTGATGAACGGCCTGATGGTTTTCCTCGGATTGCATGTCATCTGAGAAGATAGTATTTCTTCTCATTGGTGAAATATGTTTTAAAAATCTTATAATTGGGTACAGACATTTCTGTATTCCATGCGAATTATGTAACTTTGCAGCCCCAATGTATATGTGGGTACAGAAGGAACTAATTGTTGAATTAAAAAAATAATAAGAAATGGATTACGAAGAATTTTCAAACTCAAATGTCATTACATCCGACAGCCAAATGGAAATGTCGGCTGCTTTTCCTGTTTTAATTCGTAAAGTGTACATGTGGATGTCTTTGGCACTGGTGATTACAGGTTTTACTGCTTACTACGTTGCTACTAATGAAACCATCCTTACAACCATATTAACTAATCAGATACTCTTTTGGGGATTGATCATAGCTGAACTTGGCTTAGTATTTGGACTTAGCGCAGCTATTAACCGGCTGTCGCTGACCACTGCTACGTTGATGTTTGTTCTCTACTCCGTTATCAACGGTGCAACTATGTCCTTTATTTTCTTGGCTTATACTATGTCTTCTATTACCTCTGTGTTCTTTATTACGGCAGGTACTTTTGCGGTTATGGCATTGTTTGGCTATTTCACCAAGACTGATTTGTCTTCTATGGGGAAGATACTGTTTATGGCATTAATCGGAATCATCATTGCTACTATCGTGAATATCTTTGTCAAAAGTTCCGGATTAGAGATGATACTCAATTATTTGGGAGTCCTGATTTTTGTTGGACTGACGGCATATGACACGCAGAAAATTAAGCAAATGCTCCAAATGGCTCCTGATGCAGGAGAAGGAGCGCAGAAGATAGCACTTCTCGGTGCACTTTCGCTTTACTTGGACTTCATCAACCTCTTCTTATATCTCCTTCGCATTTTTGGAGGCAAAAGAGAGTAATATTCTTGAGGTGATGGAATATGATTTCAAATTGTTAACCTGTGCGGTTTGCGAAATAGCAAAACGCGCAGGTCTTTATATTAAAAAGGAACGCATACATTTTAATTTAGAGAATGTAGTTTCCAAGCATGCGCACGACTATGTTTCCTATGTTGATAAAAATTCCGAGAAACTGATAGTTACCGCATTAAAGGAACTCCTGCCAGAAGCAGGCTTCATTACTGAAGAGTCTTCTGTCTCGTATGAGGGACAGCAGTTCTATTGGGTTGTAGACCCTCTTGATGGAACAACCAATTTCATTCACCAGTATGCCCCATATTGCGTTTCTATCGCTCTTTGCCACAATCAGGAGATTGTCTTGGGATGTGTATATGAAGTCTGTGCTGACGAACTGTTTTACGCATGGAGAGATGGGGGAGCATACCTTAATGGAAATCCTATTCATGTGAGCAGCTTGCCTTTTGAGTCAGCATTGTTAGGTGTAGAGCTGCCTTATGATGCTGACTCGTATCGCCAAACAGCACACCATCTGATAGATTCTTTCTACGGTCGAGTAGGTGCTATTCGTATGAATGGATCGGCAGCTATGTCTTTGTGTTATCTCGCCGCAGGAAGAATGGATGGTTGGGTAGAAAAGCATATAGGACAATGGGATTTTATGGCTGGGGCTATTATCGTCACAGAAGCAGGAGGGATCATAACTGATTTCTTGGGTAAAACTCATTTTATGAAAGGAAATGAAATTGTTGCTTCTAATGGCCTTTTTCACCAAAAACTGTTATCTGCTTTAGCTTGTGTTGTGTAATTGTTCTCCTGTTTGTAAACAAATCCGAAAATTTTCATATTTTTTTGAAAAAAGTGGCTGAAAAGTTTTGCGGTTTGATAAAATCGTCGTACCTTTGCATCCGCTTTCGCTCAAAAAGCTGAGTTGAGGGCATGAAGAAAGAGTTCTTTGAAAGGATTACATAGACAGAGAAGTAGTACAAGAAGCGAGTACTT
>JAEEGH010001329.1_pt1 | contig 71979 bp, 61 predicted proteins | sample 9134181 | NCBI WGS metagenome assembly JAEEGH01 (sample SAMN16246544, study PRJNA631951) | gut metagenome | biome: gut microbiome; feature: rumen; material: DP-attached | host: Bos | place: Iran: Karaj | collected 2018-10 | reverse complement strand
GTGCAGAAAACGGAAAGGTATGTCTGGATATGCTGCGCGATGCCCAAAAAGACAGTTATGAGTTAGTCTTCATGGATATACAGATGCCAATAATGAACGGTCTTGATGCGACCAGAGAGATCCGTAAGCTTAAGGAACACTGGGCAGCTTCGATTCCGATCGTTGCCATGACGGCGGATGCATTTTCTGAAAATGTTACGGAATGTCTGAATGCAGGAATGAACGGGCATATCGCTAAGCCCGTAGATATAAAATTAGTCATAAAGGAAATTCGAAGGATCAGAGAAGGAAGGAAACTATAATGAAAAAGACAATGTGTATGATTTTGACTGTGCTGATGGTATTCGGACTGGTGGCCTGCGGCACAGCAAAGCCCGAAGCGGTTGCAGAGGAAGGCTTTAAGCCTGCTTTGGATACTTCGCTCAGCTGCCATATCAAAGTAGCCGGAGGCTATGACAACTTTGAGGCGCTAGAGGCTGAATTCGACCGTTTTAACGAATATTATCCCAATGTGGAATTGATGTTCACTAAGGTCGATGATTATAACAACATGATCGGTACGGTCCTTAACGGGAATGATGCCCCTGATATCTACGTCAATTATTCATGGATGTATGGCAGAGAGCAGTATCAGTCTTCTATAGATCATGCCGAGGATCTGTCTGATCCCGCACTTGGACTTGATCTAAACTGCATACGAAGCAATATCATTCTTAATACGAACGATGGAAAGCTTCCTATGGTCCCGGTTTTCTCAAACACATACGGCATGCTCGTTAACAAGAGTCTTTTTGAAAAAGAAGGGATAAAAGTGCCTACGACTTATCAGGAGCTTGTTTCAGTCTGTGATGAGTTTCGCAAAAAGGGCTATAAAAACCCGATGATGGGCTTCTCCCAAAAGGAGACAACATCACTCTTCATTTTGTCTGTTTATCCTTTCTTCTGCGGTACTGTGGCGAATGATGCAGAGGCTGTCAAAAAACTCAATGACCTTGATCCCTCAGCAGGAGAGTATATGAGGCCGTCTTTAGAGAAGATCGTGCAGTTTTTGGACGATCGCTGTGTGGACATTGATGCATGTGATGAGATAGAAAACAACTATGATGCCGTGATACTTCGCTTTTTTGAAGGTGACGTTCCTATGATGGTATGTACCGGAGATACCGTTTCAGGAACAAAGAAGAGGGAAAGTCGTTCCGATGCTTTTATAGCCAATCCTTTCACTTATGCCTTTGTACCTGTTCCGATGTCGGATGATGGAGCAAATTTCCTTGACATGCCGAATCTGCAGTTTTCTGTCAACAAGGACAGCAGTAATCTTGACATGGCCAATGAGTTTATGCGGTTCTTGATCACATCAGAAGAACTTAACGAGATGGCGCAGAATAAAGGTCTTATGTCTCCGACCAAGGACCTGTCTTTTAACAGCATGTATGCTGCGTTCGGAGATGTTCCGAAAGAGAGGATCATGTCACCGGAAGAATTCGGTTTGACGGACGATGCAGTTATACAGTTAAGGATGGCGGTTTATTCAGTTGGAACCGGTGCCATGACCATAGATGAGGCTGTCGCAGGTTATGGTACTTTTGAACAATGACAGAATAATAAAAGGTACTCAAGAATAACCTTAATGGTTGAAAATTGAGCTGACGGAGGATTATCAAATGATAAAAGTATACTGCTACTCAAGATGCACAACCTGTAAAAAAGCCATAAAATGGCTGGATGATAATGGTGTCAAATATCAGCTGATCGACATCAAGGAAGATCATCCTGATGAAAAGACACTAAGACAGTTTCATAAGAAGAGCGGACTTTCGCTAAGGAAGTTCTTTAATACAAGCGGACAGCTTTATCGTGAAATGGAGCTTTCAAAGAAGCTTTCCGATATGAGCGAGGATGAAATGTTTAAGCTGCTTGCATCAGACGGTATGCTGGTTAAACGACCACTGTTAGTCACAGATAAACAGGTTCTTACAGGATTTAAGGAAGATGAATGGAGAGGAGCGTTATAGCTTCTCTCCATTTTGATTTAATGTTTAAAGTTTTAGCATAAGTCGCTCGTATGTTATAATATTTCTGGTATTTATATATCTAGGAGCAGACAGATGAAGAGATTACTTTTAGCTTTAATAATGTCATTGACAATCTGCATGACATTCAGTGCATGCGCTCAAAAAGAAAACGATACTGAAGAGACTGTTGAAGAGGAATCAAAGACAGAAAGCAAAAAGGAAAAGAAAAAGGATAAGGATAAGAAAAAGAAGGAGACTGCAGAAGAAGTCACACCTGAGGTTACAGATAAAGATACTGAAAAAGATTCAGAACCTGACGTGGATTACGAAGCAGTTTATGCTCCTGTTATTGACAGGATAAGAACTACCATAGAGAACGGATTTGATCCAGATAAAGAATATGCCAATATTCCCACGGGCATCATAGAACAGCTGATGTATGCTGATAAGAATGAGATGCTGACATCATTTGGCTATGAGATCATCGATGTCAATGAAGACGGCATACCGGAGCTTCTGATCGGAAGAAACGATGACTATTCCGAATACGGCGAAGAGGACAGATGCTACATTGTTGCGGGATACTCATATGATGGAGCAGAAACATATCAGTTCCTTGAAGGCTGGGTGAGAAGCGCATACTGGTGGCTGGGAGACGGCAATTTCTTCTATTTCGGTTCTGGCGGAGCTGCAACGAGTATTTTCGGAGAATGTTATCTTGATAAGGATTCAAAGAACTTTATCTGGAAGGATTACTATTTCTCAGATGATAAGAGTGATGGAACGATCGCATACTATCACAATACGAGCGGAGAGTTTGATGCATCGGCTTCAGATGAGATAGACAAGACCGGTGAGGAATTCTGGGAGTTGGCAAACAGCTATGAGTTTAAGCTTCTTGATCTGACGCCTTTTGGCGGATCGCAGGTTTCGGTCGTATGGGCAGATGATGTGGTTGATGAATCCACGGAGTATATCTCATACGAGCCGGAAAATACCGCTGAGTATACGACACATGTACTGTTCTCTGTTAAGGAGGATGTAAAGAACTTTAAGATAGTCGAACTCTTTACGAAGAACATCGATGATGACGGACATATCGAATTTCTGTATGAGGAAAGATTTAAGCTGGACATGCTTACAAAGGATAAGCCTGTTTGTGCCGGAATAAATTTTTACGGATCGATACCGAATAACGGTTTCATGTATACTGATAAAGATGGAAATGACCATCTGTTTGTAATTGACCAAAGCGGCAAGGACGGTTCACTTTATATATGGGAATACAAATGATCATAAGGAGGTAAAAAATGCCATTTATTGATTCAAAGATCAGTGTAAAGATCACAGATGAACAGGAAAAGGAAATAAAGACAAGACTCGGACAGGCCATATCGCTCATACCAGGAAAGAGCGAAAACTGGCTCATGACCGGTTTTGAGGATGAGTATCATCTTTATTTCAGAGGCGATAACAGTGAGCCCGTTGCTTACATCGAGGTAAGACTGTTTGGAGGCCCTAATAAGGATGCATTCAACAAGATGACAGCTGAGATAACAAAGATATACGGGGATGTTTTAGGGATCGCACCAGATCATATGTATATCAAGTACTCCGCAACACCTGACTGGGGATGGAACGGGAGCAATTTCTGATGCCGCTTAAAGCATATGATTCCATTGAAGAAGCCATAAAGGGATGCTTTGGAAAAGATACGGGTATTGAGAGCATAAGAAACGTTATCGGAGGCGATATCAATACCACGCAGATCCTTTCGCTATCAAACAAAGATGAAGTCTTTGTAAAGATCAATACGATCAAAAACAAAGGCTTCTTTGATGCGGAAGAGGAAGGATTAACTGCCATAGCAAGTACTCATACTATCGGGACACCAAAACTGTACTGTAAGGGTACGGATAAGGATAAGGGCATATCTTTTCTTATGATGGAGCCTGTAAAAGGTTTTCAGAATAAGGATACCTGGCTTAATATGGGTCATGAATTTGCCGAAATGCATTTGGCTGATACATCCGGCTTTGCAGGAAAGTACGGATTTATTCATGATAACTATATCGGAGCTTCAAAACAGATAAATACTCCAAAGGATAGCTGGATAGAATTTTTCAGACAGTGCAGGCTTGAACCTCAGGTCAGGATTGCAGGGGATGCATTTGACAAGGAAATATTAAGGGATATGCTAAAGCTGATGGACAGACTGGACGATATCCTAATCGAGCCGGATAGACCCTCACTGCTTCACGGTGATATGTGGGGCGGCAATCACATGATAGGATCAGACGGGAAAGCCATACTGATAGATCCTGCCGTATATGTCGGTCATGCGGAAGCTGATATGGCATTTACTGAACTTTTCGGTTCGATGCCTTTTGACTTTTACAGGGGATACTATAAAAAGATTGAAAAGCAGCCGGGATATGAAGACAGAAAAGATCTGTATAATCTGTATCATCTTTTAAACCACTACAACCTGTTTGGAGGAAGCTATCTGTCATCGGTAAAAAGGACAGTGAGATATTATATCTAGAAAGAGAGGAAAACATTATGAAGAAGTATGTTTCGCTTGATAAGCGAAGTAAGAAGGCAAAGAAGGAATATTATTCCGGTATGCGAAGCTCATGGGGAGATATAAATCCCGTGACAAGAAGCGTACCAAGCGCCAAGGCTTACGATCGAAAAAAGGAAAAACAGAAGATGAGAAAGCTCAGCAACGAAACCGGTCACGGTTATGATGCTGAGCTTTTGTTTTGCCTATCATGACAAAGACGCATCCTTCTATTATAATGGGAAACAGAGGGGGTAAAAATATGGATATAGAACAGCTTAAAACAGAACTGAAAAAGATGGGGTTAAACGAACGGTCGGTTCATATAGGGGAAAGTCCGTACTGTGAAGAATGCTTCAATCTCATAAAACTTGAAACCGGGAAATGGGAGATATTCTACGGAGAGCACGGACATAAGACAAACCCGCGTGTTTATGATACCGAAGAAGAGGCTGCCCAAGGCCTTTTGGAGATGATAAAAGGTGATGAGCCTGCGATATTTAAAAAGCCTAGAATCTTTGATCATGCTAGGAGACCTGATATAAAGTCTCCTGTACAGTATAAGGCGACTCTCGCTGTAATGATCATCTTTTCATTACTGGGATTGGCGTTATCAATATTTGCATTTGTTAAGAATTACTGTTATCTGAATGCACTGACCTGTCTCTTTATTGTGATCACTGTGTTTTTGTGTGTGATGACATACTGTTATACAGATAAGGAGAGGTTTGGAAGATTCAGGTATTGGATGACACCGATATTCTTTACTCTGCTGAGTCTGTTTTTTGTCTTTATCTGTGTAGTTGCTTTCATATATTACATAAACTGTATAAAAGACGGTGGAAGGTTACTGGAAAACATTGCCTGTCTTGTTCTTGTAGAGGCAAGTTTTGGCATGTTCATAGGTATCTTTTATCATTTTTATATACGACCTTATATCAGGAAAGATAATAATGAAGAAGAATAAGGAGAAGGTATGGATACTTCCAACATATCAGTAAATACACAGAACAGTATAAGGATAGAGTCAAAAAAGATCATATATGCCGATCCGCTCGATATCGGACATGAATCCCATGATGCCGATTATATCTTTATAACTCATGATCATTATGATCATCTGTCTGTGCCGGATATACTCAAGATAATGAATGATAATACGGTATTGGTTGTTCCCGCACCTATTGAAGCGCGTATAAGTAAAAGTACGCCGGTTAAAAATCTCATATGCGTTGAACCCGGAAAAAGATATGAAACTGAGGATATCTTGTTTGAGACTGTTGCGGCTTATAACAGGATAAAACCGTTTCATCCCAAAAGATCGGGATGGGTCGGTTATATCATAAACACAGACGACACAAGGATATATATCGCAGGAGATACGGATGCGACAAAGGAAGCCGAAAATGTGAGATGCGATATTGCTATGGTACCGATCGGCGGTACGTATACGATGAATCATAAAGAGGCAGCAGCACTCATAAATAAGATCAAACCCATATATGCAATACCGACTCACTACGGAAGTCTTGTGGGTGATAAGGAAGACGGAGAAAGCTTTAGGCAGCTTGTAGATAAAAATATCAATGTAGTGATAAAGCTGTAAAGGAAGGAATCAAGAGATGAGAAAAAAGCTATCTGTATATTTTATAATGATCCTTTGTATCTTTTGCCTTTTTGCATGTTCAAAAGATGAAGATGAAACAAGTTCAGAGGATGAACAGGTTGAAGTCATAAAAGAAGATGAAGAAGAGGAAGATGTAAAGGAAGAACCTGCCAAGCCTGTAGTTAAGGAAACAAAGAAAGAAGCAAAGCCTACCGAGGAAGCTAAACCCAGCAAAGAAGTCGAGGCTGATGAGCCGAGTTTGAAAGCTGATCTGATCAAGGAGGCTTCCGTAAAAGAAGATCAGATTGTCATGTTTGACCAGAGAGACTTTGATGGTGACGGCACAGAAGAAGCCTTTGCAATAATAGGAGAGATAACAGGCGAGGATCCGCTACAGGGAATATGCCTGGGAGCACTGTGTCCTGATATCGCCAGCTACCCTGAAGTTCCCGGTCCAAACATGTGATTAAAGGAGAATGATAATGGCAAAGAGCTTAGTGGCATATTTTTCGGCAAGCGGTGTAACAAAGAAGCTTGCAATAAACCTTGCGGAATCTATCGGTGCTGATCTTTTTGAGATAGCGCCAAAACAGCCGTATACTAGATCTGATCTTAACTGGATAAATCCAAAGAGCAGAAGCTCACTTGAGATGAAGGACAGATCGTGCAGACCCCAAATCGCAGTTAATGTAGAAGATATGGATAAATATGATGTCATATTTATCGGATTTCCGATATGGTGGTATCGTGAACCTTCGATAATAGATACATTTGCCCAGTCTTATGACTTTTCGGGAAAGAGGATAGTTCCTTTTGCCACATCAGGGACAAGCGGCATCGGAGATTCGGGAAAGAATATCGCAGACATCGCAAAAGGCGCTGCGGTTGAAGAAGGCCAAAGATTCAAGGCAAGAGCATCAATGGATGAATTAGAGGAATGGGCAAGGAAGTATCTATGAATTTTGAAGCGTTTGTTAGGGATATCACAGATAATAAATGGAATGTCTTTGGGACGGAAGTTTATAAGGATAATGAACTCATCCATACGTGGGGAGACACTAGTGGACTTCATGAGATTTTCTCTGCAACAAAATCTGTTCTTTCAGTTGCGGTTGGGATAGCATATGATGAAGGACTGATAGATCTAAACAGGTCTGTAGTGGATTATCTGCCGGGGCAAATAATGCAAACGATATCTGATGAACAGAAGGATCTGTTTAGAAGAGTTACCTTGGAAAGACTGCTTACGATGTCGGTTGCGGGATTTGAGTTTCGGGCAGAAGGGGACAACTGGCTTGAGTTTTCATTAAACAGCAGGATAGAGCCTGATAAAAAAGAGTTTAACTACAGCAATATAAGCGCGTATCTTGCAGGGGTGTGCCTTACTCATGCGACAGGATGTGATCTGGGAGAGTTTATTGAAAAACGTCTGTTTAAACCTCTCGGAATAGAAAAATACGAATATAGCAGATCACCTGAAGGATACTTTTATGGCGCGTCAGCCATGAAGCTTTCGGTCCATGATCTTAGCAAGTTCGGAATTCTTTTGTATAACGGCGGAATATTTGAAGGCAAAAGGATAGTTTCAAAAGAGTATGTTGATATAGCCACATCAATAAGACAGATGAACCGCGAAGGCGGATACGGGTATTATATATGGAAATACAGAGACGGATTCAGCATAAACGGAAAATGTAAGCAAAAATGCTATATACTTCCAAATGATGGGCTGGTAATTACGTATTTGTCTTATATAGAAGATGAATCACATGATCTGTTAAGGAGCATGGAAAAGAATATTTTGGGGATAGGAGCGTAAGAATAAAGATATGGAAACCTGGTACTATGAAGTAGTAAGTATAGACGGAGATTACGCAAATTTAAAAAGGACAGATATTGAATCAGATGATCTTAAGCTCGTTGCAAGAGCGCTGCTTCCTGCAGAGATCATGGAAGGCAGCAGATTAAAGTACGAGTTCATGCAGTATTTCATGGAGCAGTGATATGGATTTTTCGGATGATTTCAAGATAGGTTCTATAAGAGAACTTATTGATCTCATAGATGAGGTGGGATTTGTTCCGTTCTTTGTAAATGAGATAGAAGGCTTTTCGCTAGAAGAGCACATAGCAAGCGGATGCTGGTATAACGACGGTGACAACGGATTCTGGGATGCATGGGAATGGAAAGGTCCGGTCATTAGAGAAATGAAATGCGCTTACGGCAAGTTTCTGCGTAACAAGGCAATGTATATAAGCCCTAAATGGTTTCCTGATTTTGCTAACTTCAGAAGAGACGGATATGACTTTGATGCCAGATTCGATGACGGACTTGCTTCGTTTTATGATAAGGAACTGTTTGATCTTTTGGACGAACACGCTCCCGTTATGTCAAAGCAGTTAAAGCAGATAGGTCATTATGGCAAGGGTGGCAAAAAGGGCTTTGATACGATGATAACCAGACTGCAGAAGCAGTGCTATATCATAAGCAGCGATTTCAGATACTCGATAGATAAATTCGGAAATACTTACGGATGGGGTGTGGCCGAGTATTCGACACCCGAGAAATTCATGGGAAAGAAATTTACGGATAATGTCTATAAGCATACACCCGAGCAATCGTATGAAAGGATAGTAAAGCACTTTAAGAAGATACTTCCTGATGCTGATGATTCTCAGATAGAAAAAATACTAAGATAGATATTACTGTTAAGATATTAAGATAACGAACCGATATAAGGAATAAGATAACTATTCTTGTCTAAGGTGAAAAGGATTTCAGGCTGACTACACGGAGGTAGTAAGATGACAGGTATCAACGGAATTTCGGATCCGTTCCTTCAAAAATACAATTCAGATCTGGCTGCAAATATGTCTGAACAGAAGGCTAAACAGTCTCAGCATATGCGCGAGCTTTTAAGAAATCTAAAGCAAACCCCTGTACAAAATGAAAATCCTTATTCAGCCATGTCAAAAGACAAGGCAGGCGGATTTCTGGATCTTACAGAGACCAGAGAAAGTGAAAAAGAGGATAAGGATGACATTCCCTATAACTATAATTTCAAGGAAGTAGAAGGAAGGATACAGCGTGCGAAGACATCAGCGAGTGCCGGACAGGCTGTGGCCTCAGCCAGGAGAAAGGTGCTTGAAGTAAGACGCAAGATGGCATCAAGCAAGGGAAATGCCGAAGAGCTGCAGTTAGCACTTACTCATGCTAGACGCATGGAGATGGTGGCTAAGAAAAAGAAGCATCATCTTGAACTTGAAGAGATCGCTCAGACCGTTCGCGAGAGGGATGAAAAGCTCGAAAAACAGGAACAGGCTGCTGTTGATATGAAAAACTCCATGGTATCCGCTTCTGAAGAGCAGATCATCAAAAAACAGGATGAGATATTTGATGAGCGCCAGGAGATGATCACTGAAGCCGCTGAGCAGATGAATGAGGAAATGCTTAGGGATCTGAATGAAAAGATCGCCGAATTCGGTGAGGATGAATTAAGAGAACTCGAAGAAGCCATGGAGATGTTGGAAAACATGGAAATGATAGATCCCCATATGACAAAGGAGGATCTTGAAGAGCTTAAGAGAAAGCACAGAGCATCGGAACAGAAAGCCATGATGAAGGCTGATATGGATTATCTCAAGGGCATGATCAAACTGCAGAGTGCGGGACATATATCTTCGATTTCATCCCCGTCAATCTCAGTAGCGTCACTATCGATGCCTTCGACGTCAATGTCTTCAGTTTCCGCTCCTGTCAGCGTTTCTATTGACGTTCAGGTATAAAAGGTATTTACAAGCAGATACGCTTATGATATTATTCGTATGATCAAAAAAGAAAGGCACATGCAGTAATTACTCATGTGGGGTGAAAAAATGATATCAAGATAATGTGATTTGGTAAATGCAAACTAGTTTATTAGGCCTTAAAGGGTCTGTTTGTGTATGCCGGATTGGATTATCGTGTTCATTTTGAAGCCATTACTATATGTGCATTTCGGCATATTTTTACTTCTAATGTTCATGTGATCTGCTTCGGTATGAAGCAGATTTTTTATTGGCCGGACATGAGGAGGTGACCTATATGGCACAGTTAAGAGTTACTGATCTTACATTTTCATACGAAGGAACATCGGATACCGTTTTGGAAAATGTTACATTTAATATAGACACGGACTGGAAACTTGGACTGATAGGAAGAAACGGCAAGGGAAAGACTACGCTTCTAAATCTCTTATTGGGTAAATATGAGTATGAGGGAAGCGTTATCACCAATACGTGTTTTGATTATTTTCCGTACAGAGTGAGCGATGATGATCTTTTAAAGACAGCTGATGAGGTTATATATTCATGGAAGCCGCATATAGAAAGCTGGCAGGTACTGATACAGCTAAACCAGATAAATATGGACCCGGAATGCCTGTACAGGCCGTTTGGCACATTGAGTCACGGCGAGAGAACAAGAGTGATGCTTGCGGTACTGTTTGCCGGTGAGAATGAATTCTTGCTTGTCGATGAACCGACCAACCATCTGGATACAAAGGCCAGAGAGACAGTTAAAAAGTATCTGGCTTCAAAGAAAGGGTTTATTCTGGTATCACACGACAGGGATCTTTTAGATGCTGTTATAGATCACGTACTGGTGCTTAACAGAAAGACTGTTGAAGTACAGGCCGGCAATTTCTCAAGCTGGTGGGAGAATAAGGAAAAGAGTGATGCGTTTGCAAAAGCGGAAAACGAGAAGCATTTAAAGGAGATAGGAAAGCTCAGATCTTCTGCAGACAGAAGCGACAGATGGGCAATAAAAAACGAGAACACGAAGATAGGATTTGATCCGATCAAGGAACCAGAAAGGAATATCTCAACAAGATCGTATATCGGTGCGAAGACCAAGAAGATGCAGGCCAGAGTCAAGTCTTTTGAAAAAAGGATCGACAGGGAGATCGAAGAAAAAGAAGGGCTCTTGCAGGACATTGAACAGGTAGTTGACCTTAAGCTGAATCCTCTTAAGTTTCATAAGGAGATACTGGTTAACGCATATGATATGTCACTTGAATATAAAGGTTGTGAACCACTTTTTAAAAATCTGAGATTTCAGGTAAAGCGCGGTGACCGTGTCGTACTTTCTGGAGAAAACGGAAGCGGAAAATCAAGTATCATAAAAGCAATTCTGAATAAGACAGACTATGATGCAAAAGATAATGAACATGCGGGACTCTGCATTTCGGGAACACTTGATGTTGCATCTGGCCTTTTGATATCATACATCAATCAGAATACATCGTTTCTTAAAGGAACACTTAAGGACTATTGCCTAAAGAACGGATATGATGAGAGCATTCTGTTTGCCATACTTCGTCAGCTGGATCTTTCACGTGAGCAGTTTTCAAAGAACATGGAGGATTTTTCAGAAGGACAGAAGAAAAAGGTACTGGTGGCTTCAAGCCTGATAACACCCGCACATCTGTATATATGGGATGAACCGCTAAACTATATAGATGTTTTTTCAAGGATGCAGATCGAAAAACTGATCCTGGAATATGAGCCGACTATGCTGCTTGTAGAGCACGATGTCAGGTTTGGAGAGAAAATCGCAACACAAACGGTAAAGCTCTGATATAATGATCGTATAGAGGATTTTAATATGATCTTGGGACGTGCAACAGAATTTTATAGTGCGCTGTTTTTGATGTCACTCGTGCTTACACTAATATATGCGTATGGATGGAATAAGCATTATGATATCAATCTGACGCTTACCTTTGTACTGATGCCGGTGACGATTTACGGGTATGTCATCATGAACAGTGCAGAGACACTTCATGCTGCCCTTAACGGAAAGAAACTTACATACATAGGCGGATGCTATCTCATACTTTTCATCATGCTTACGGTTTTCAGACTGTGCAACGTAAAGATAAGCAAGGCGGTCACGACCATACTGCTGACTCTTTCCACTCTCGTATATCTTTCCGTAATGACTGAAGGATATCTTCCGATCTTTTACAAGAGCGTTTCTCTTGAAGAACGCGGAGGAGAGCTTTATCTTGTATGGGAAAACGCGTTCATGCACAGCGTCTTTTATGTCATGATGTTCTCATATTTCTTTGCGAGCTTTGCAGTGATCATATACAGCTACAAAAACAGCAATGAAACATCAAACAAGACGATCATTCTTCTGTTTTTGACAGAATTTTTCCCGCTCTTTGCATTTATCGGAGGAAGAGCGATAACAAGAAATATCGAGTTTGCACCTCTGGCATATCTGCTGTGCCAGATACTGTATCTGATCATTGTTCACAGGATATATCTTTATGACATCACCGATTCGGGGATAGATTCGATAGTAAATACTCATGCAACGGGATTTCTGTCATTTGATCTTAAGTACAACTATCTGGGAAGTGATGATCTTGCCAAGGAGATAATCCCGGAACTTAATGAAATAAAGGTTGATACACCGATAGATGATAACATCGAAGCCTTTTCGAAAGTCAAGGAATGGCTGGATGCTTTTAAGGAAAACGAACTGAATGACAAGTTTCATTTTGAGAAGGGTGATAAGATATATCTTGCCGATGTAAATCATCTCTTTGGCGGGAACAAGAAAAAGGGGTATCAGATAATCATATCGGATGATACCAAGAATCAGAAATATATAGAACTATTGGATACATTCAATGAAAGCCTGCAAAAGGAGGTTGAGGCAAAAACAGCTCATATCCTTATGATGCATGACAACCTCATAATGAGCATGGCAACCATGATAGAAGGCAGGGATAATTCTACCGGAGGTCATATAAAACGTACGAGTGATCTTGTGAGGATTCTGGTTAATGAGATAAAGAAGGATGACCGTATCAGGCTTTCGGATGAATTCTGCGAAAAGCTCATCAAGGCCGCTCCGATGCACGATCTCGGAAAGATAGCGGTTGATGACAGGATATTGAGAAAACCTGGAAGATATGATCCTTCGGAATATGAAGAGATGAAGCAGCATGCCGCGCAGGGTGCACGCATAGTTCATGAGATACTTAAAAACACCGATGACAGCTACTTCCATCAGATAGCTGAAAATGTTGCACATTACCACCATGAGAGATGGGACGGATCCGGTTATCCAGAAGGACTGACAGGTGATGACATTCCGATTGAAGCTCGCATCATGGCTATAGCCGATGTATATGATGCACTGGTCAGCAAGCGAGTATACAAGGAAAAGATGAGCTTTGAACAGGCGGATGAGATAATTTTGGATGGGATGGGAACTCAGTTTGATATAAGACTAAAATCCTATTATATTAATGCAAGACCTGAGTTTGAAGAATACTACAGAAACATAGAAGAATAGAAAAGAAAAAGCCGGCATAGTGAGGTGACCTCCATTAGTTAGATTTTGGGTCTAACTTTTGGGGGTCGGTACATAGCCGGCTCTTTTCTTTATTTCATTATCTTTCTTCCGATGAATATCAAAAGGCAGGCACCCACTACAGAAGTGATGATGCTTCCTATGATATTGGAAGCCTGGAAACCGATGAGACCGAATAACAGACCGCCTACAAATCCGCCGACGATACCGAGGATGATGTTTCTGATCCAGCCGCCTGAGCTCTTCATGATAACACCTGCGATACAGCCTGAGATCGCACCGATTATTAAACCGATAATTATACCCATAATGTTTTCTCCTTAAGTCTTAAGTGTTTTTAAAACATATTCATTATATCATATCTTTATATGATTGTTCCACCGCCCACTACAACATCACCATCGTAAAGGACTACTGCCTGGCCTTTGGTTATGGCTCTCTGCGGTTCATCAAATACAACCTTTATAGTATCGTCATCTATCTGGGTAACTGTCGCATCAGTTTCCTTATGGCGGTATCTGATCTTAGCTTTAACCCGCATCGGTTCCTTGATATCAGGAACAGATATGAGGTTTATCCTGTTTGCGATTAGCTCCCTTTCAAAGAGGTCTTCGTTTTTGCCTAGGACAACGGTATTGCTCTCGGGTCTTATATCAACGACATACAAAGGATGTTTTGCAGCGATCCCAAGGCCTCTTCTCTGACCGATCGTATAATGAACATATCCTTTATGTCTTCCCAGTACATTTCCGTCCTTATCTATGAAATCACCGGGTGGATACTTTTTATTTCTGTAACGCTCCATAAACGAAACATAGTCTCCGTCAGGTACAAAGCATATATCCTGGCTGTCATGCTTTTCGGCATTTTTGAATCCGTGCTCATGGGCGATAGTTCTTGTAGTGCTCTTGTCCATGCCGCCCAGAGGAAATCTTATATGTTCAAGCTGATACTGAGTCAGAGTATAGAGCACATATGACTGGTCCTTGGACTCATCTACGGCTTTTTTTAACAGATATCGTTTTTTTGTTTCATCATATTCTGTCTGAGCGTAATGACCGGTGACTACAATATCACAGTCAAGCTCCTTCATCTTGTCAAGCAGATGATAAAATTTCATGCAGCGGTTGCATTCTATGCATGGATTGGGTGTCTTGCCCGCTTCGTATTCCTTTACGAACGGTTCTATGACTTCCTTTTCAAAAAGCTGTTCATAATGAATCACATAATGTGGAATATCCATGGAGTATGTAACGCTCTTTGCATCTTCAATGCTTTCAAGTGAACAGCATGTATCGGTCAGGTCTGCGCCAATCATGTCATTTGCATATAAGCGCATGGTGCATCCGATACAGTCATAACCCTTCTCTTTCATAATGCCGGCGGCAACAGAACTGTCCACACCGCCGCTCATGGCTATCAAAGCTCTCATAAAACGATCCTTATCCAGTAATAAACCTGTTTTCGGATGAATTATAACACAAATCGATAATTGGATGAAGAGCGCATATTTTTATGTAGAATATGTCAGTATGCCCATAATATAATTAACCTGTGGTGTATTGATTACAGAAAGGCGGTTATATGAACAGGGAATTTGAAAACATGCCAAAGCTCGGTTTCGGACTCATGCGTCTGCCCGAAAATGACGGAGTGATAGATATCGATCATGTATGTAAAATGGTTGATAAATATATGGCAGCGGGACTCAATTATTTTGATACGGCATATGTGTATCACGGCGGAAAGTCGGAGGTGGCTGCCCGTGAAGCACTGGTAAAGAGATACAAAAGAGACAGCTTCATGCTAGCTACAAAGCTTCCTGCATGGGAGCTTCACAGTGAGAGTGATATTGAAAAAGTGTTTAACGAACAGCTTGAAAGAGCCGGTGTTGATTACTTTGATTTTTATCTTCTTCATTCGATAGAAGACGGAAACAATTATGATACATATGTAAAATATGACTGTTTCAAATGGGGCATGGAGAAAAAGAAGGAAGGAAAGATAAGACGCTTCGGATTCTCATATCACGGAAGTCCCGAACTTTTGGAAGAGGTTTTGGATGCTCATCCCGAGGTTGAGTTTGTTCAGATACAGTTAAACTATCTTGATAGGACAAACCCGGTTGTTCGTAGCGGTGAATTATATGATATACTTCATAAAAGAGAGATACCGATAATAGTAATGGAGCCGGTAAGAGGCGGAATGCTTGCAAATATGCCTGAAAACATTGAGGCAATGTTTAAGGAAATGAGACCTGATGATTCTGTAGCATCTTGGGCACTTCGCTTTGTGGGTTCACTTGATGGTGTTATGACCATACTCTCCGGCATGTCAAACGAAGAGCAGATGGATGATAACCTTAAGACATTTGAAAATTTTGAGCCTTTGACGGATGAAGAAAAAGAGCTTATCGACAAGGTTACGCAAAAGCTGCTTGGTATGCCGCAGATAGGATGTACGGCCTGCAAATACTGCTGTGACGGATGTCCCATGGGAATAAGCATCCCTGATGTGTTCAGGACTATTAATACATTAAGAAGATATCCCGATGACTGGCGTTCAAAGAATTTCTATTCCGGACTTATCCAGAGAAGCGGACGGGCTTCCGACTGTATAGCCTGCGGTCAGTGCGAGGCGGTATGTCCGCAGCATCTTCCGATAATAGATCTGTTGAAAGAGGCAAGCGAAATTTTGGGTCAGTAAGAAGGAAGGTATTCTCTCATTTATTAAACAGGAGAATACTATGAAAAGATTTATTAAATCAATAGGCATAATAGCGGCCATACTGGTGATCCTTGTGATTTTTTACCTGTTTATGCCAAGAGTGGAAGGACCGGCGGTTAGCGGCAACAACGGAAATGCTTTGCAGGAAGGCGACACTGCTCCCGACTTTACGGCGACCAAAGTCGACGGTTCAACATTTAAACTATCTGATCACAGTGAAGAATGCGTACTCATTAATTTCTGGGCCACATGGTGTGGTCCCTGTGTGGGTGAAATGCCTGCTTTTCAGAAGCTTAATGACGATGATATAGACGGTCTTGAGATCATATGCATCGACTGTCAGGAAGATGAAAAGACTGTTGACAGTTTTGTAAAGGAAAACGGATATACCTTTAATATCGCATACGATACAAAAGGCGAGATATGTGCCAAATATCCGACCAGAGGTATACCGTATACCCTTGTTGTCAATAAGGGAAAGATAGTAAATATCTATGTAGGCGCTGTTGATGCCGATACGCAGTATAAGGAATACAAAAGCGCTATAGATGCATGTCTGGGAGAATGATATGGATAGGAAGATGATTATCAGGATCTTGGTATTTGTTGCAGCTGTCGGATTGATAACAGCAGGCCTTATGGACAACGGATTTGCGGATGTAATGAACAAGGCGACAAGGATATGCTATGAGTGCATCGGTATCGGGTGATAATAAAAAAAGAAGGATCAGCCGAAGCTATGTGCAGCTTATTGCGGCAGTCCTTTATAACTGCAACATAAAGGGATTTGCAGACGCAAATATATATCAGGGAAATATCAAGGGCATATGTGTTCCGGGACTAAACTGCTATTCATGCCCGGGTGCGATAGGAGCCTGTCCGCTTGGAAGCCTTCAGACCGGACTGCTCTCATCAAGATACAAGATACCGTATTACATACTCGGGACCCTGTTATTATTCGGGCTGTTTCTTGGCAGATTCATATGCGGATGGCTGTGCCCCTTTGGACTTATTCAGGAGCTTCTGTATAAGATACCTTCAAAAAAGATAAAGAAAAACAGGATAACCCGATTTCTTACATATATCAAATATGTTATCCTGCTTATGTTTGCCATAGTGATACCCCTATGGAAGCTGATCCCCGGATTTTGTAAATATATATGTCCTGTCGGAACTTTGGAGGGTGGTATTATCCTGACATATATGGATCCCGCGATAAGAAAGCTTGCGGGAAGCCTGTTCACATGGAAAGTCTTTCTTTTGGCCCTTATACTGATCATATGTGTATTCTGCTTTAGAATGTTCTGCAGATTTGTATGTCCGCTGGGAGCCATATATTCATTTTTTAATCCGATATCTTTTTTCGGTATAAAGATTGATGAAGAAAAATGCATACACTGTGACATTTGTGTAAAGAACTGCAGAATGGATGTAAAGCGTGTCTGTGACAGGGAATGCATCCAATGCGGAGACTGCATCGGGCAATGTCCTGCGGATGCGATATACTTTTGTAAGAGAAGCCGGCATTGATTGTCGGCTTTTGGCTTGTTATGAGTTTATAAATTGCTTATAATAAAAATGGAATAAAGGGCTTTCGATTAAATAGAGGGAGAGAAGATTTGAAATACGATGCATTTATAAGCTACAGACATACGCCGCTTGATATGGAGATGGCAAAGAAGCTGCACAAAGGTCTCGAGACATTTCATATCCCGAAAGCGGTACAGAAAAAAACAGGAAGAAAGAATATCAAGAGGGTATTCAGGGATCAGGAGGAGCTTCCTATAGGAAGTGATCTGGATGAGAACATCTCAACAGCTCTTAAGGAATCCGGATATCTTATTGTTGTATGTTCTCCGAACACACCAAAGTCTGAATGGGTCTGCAAAGAGATCGATTCATTTATTCAGATGCATGACAGAGCTCATGTACTTGCGATGCTCATAGAAGGTGAACCTAACGAGAGCTTCCCGCAACAGCTTTTGGTTGATGAGAAAGGAACACCTGTTGAGCCACTGGCTGCAGATGTGAGAGGAACAGATTCCAAGGAGAGAAATAAAAAGTTTAAGACAGAGCTTTTAAGACTTGTCGCAGCGATCCTTGAAGTAAACTATGACGACTTAAGACAGAGACACAGAGAACGTAAGATACGTAAGATAGCATCGATCGTTTCAGGCGTTGCTGCAGCAGTTGCAATAGCGGGTATCGCTTTTGGTCTATACAGTTCAAACATGGCAAGCAAGATGAAGAAGCTTGCAGATGAGAAAGCAGTCCTTGCCGACGAAAAGACAAAGCTGGCTGAAGATATTCTGGCAGAATATAAAGACAAGCAGGCAAACCAGTCGCGCTTCTATGCACAGAGCTCAGAGGCTCTGCTTGAGATCGGAAACAGAAGAGCAGCCGTTTTAGTGGCGTCACAGGCTCTTCCTACGCAGGACAATGACAGACCTTATGTACCTGAAGCAGAATATGCTTTAAGCAGTGCTTTGCATGCTTATGATGTCGGTCATGACATGGAATATGACAGAACACTGGAGCATGACTACACTGTTATCTCCATGAACATGAGCAATGACAGGTCAAGACTGGTGACTGTCGATATAGGAGATAATGTCACAGTATGGAATACCGATGACTGGAGCAGGATCGTAAGGATCGATTCAAAGGTAGATGAAAAGGATTATGTCCTTCATGTAGTAAATGCTTATGCGGATGCAAACGGTATATATATCGCAAATGAGGAATCGTTCAGCATATATGATTACTCGGGCGAGCTTATAAGCGAGAACAAGAACCTTGAATATATCCGTGACATGTATATCAATGAGAAAGACAGACTCGGATATGCGATAAGCTCCACTCAGACTTACGTTATAGATCTGGAGACAGGAAAGACAAAGGAAGTCTTTATAAACGATACCGAGGAATCATTCTCCGGAAGATGTGCTTATGTGGAGCAGAGCGGCATACTTGCAGTCGGTCATTACGAGGATTTCACGGAAAACGCAACAGTATCATTCCTTGGCAAGGAAAGTGCAAAAGCATCACTATCGCAGGGATATATCCTTGACATGTGTGCTACACCCAAGGGAAATGTGGCAGTCCTTACCTGCAACAGCGATTTCCTCTATGACGGTGTAAAGGATGTACGTATAGATCTTGTAAGCGTGGATGGAAACATACTCTGGTCTGACGCACTGGAAGTCAATGCATGGAACGTGATGTCGTTTAATGCGATAGTAAAAGCCCACTCATACACAAAGGACGGCGCAGAGCGAAATGATATCGTGGCTGTTTGTGACAGGAAAGGATATACCTATGATGAGGCTACAGGAGAGAGGATAGCTGACGTATCACTCTCGGGCGAGGCAATGACTCTTAATCTTGCAAAGGACAGCGGAATAGGATATGTCGGTTATGCGGCAGGCAATCTGGCACCCGTTGATTTCGATGAGGGCAAGGTATATACGGATTTTGACATAAAGATCGATCTTGAGATACGAGACGTGATGCTCATGTCCGGAAAGGCAGCTGTCTCAGCTATGCGTTCGACGGATGTTTATGTTGTGTCATATCATGAGGCTTCAGATCTTAAGAAGGTCGGAGAGATCGAGTCTACTGTTCTTGAGGCGGTAGCTGATGATATTGACTGCTACGCTGTTCAGTCGGTAGATGATATATTCATACACTATTTCTATGATTCTGACGGAAAGCTGCTCTATACATTCGACAAGAGCGAAAGTACCGTCAAAGGAATCGCCTTTACGGGAGATATCTGTGTTCTGGCCGATGGTGACAAGATTTGGTTCATCGATCCTGTAAAAGCGACTGCAGAGGGTGTGACATACTCAAGTCTTGGAATGGAGGACAGCCCTTATTCGATGGATGTTACGGATAACGGGAAATATGCTTCATTCAGAGGAGGCCTCGATGTCGCAGTTGTTGATCTGACAGACAGAAAGTGCATATACAGTGCCTATATGGATTACAGTATAGGAAATGCTGTTGTATCAGAGGATGGAACAAAGCTGTATATTTCTCCCAAGGGAGGAGCTCTGCAGGTTGTAGATATAGCTTCTGATGAAGCAAAGGAATTTGACAAGGAATACAGGGGCCTGTCAAATTATTCATCAAATAAATACGTTGAACTGAGTGGCGATGGAAAATATCTTGCAATGTGCTGCATGGATGGAAATGTAAGGCTGGCAGATACCGCAGACCTTTCCACAAAAGCAACCATACCGCTTCAGACAAAGAACAATACCTTCCTAAGATTCATAGACGGCAGCAGATATCTCGTTCTTCAGGGAGATGATCATAAGATAAGGATATGGGATATTGAAAAGGGTGCGTTCGCCGTATCTTCTGACTGCTACAGAAATATGGAATATGTAGTATTTGACAAGGAAGACGGACTGTTAGCTGTCGGAGACGGAGCTCAGGTATTTTTATTTGAAACAAATACATACGGTCTGGTAGCATATGTACCTTACTGCAAGGCATATATAAAGGATAAGAACAGATTTGTCTTAGAGAGCAGATACGAGCTATTCCATACTACATACAAGGACTATGCGACACTTTTACAGGAAGCAAAGATACAGTTCCCGAATACCGCATTAACTGAAGAGGAAAAAGTAAAATACAATATAGAATAAAGGAGAAAAGGGTATGAGCAGGATCAACGATTTCTTAAATGAAGCAGGAGTGTTCTTTTTGGCAACAATTGACGGTGACAAGCCTAAGGTTCGTCCATTGGGAGCTCACATGGAGATGGATTCAAAGGTCATCTTCGGTGTAGGTGATTTTAAGAATGTTTATAAGCAGATGGTTGCCAATCCAAACGTTGAGATAGTTGCATGCAAGCAGGACGGTCACTGGATGAGATATACAGGAAAGGCTGTATTTGAGACAGATGAAAAGTATGCCGAGGCAATGCTTGACGGAGCACCGCATCTTAGAAACATATACAATGAGCAGACAGGAAACAAGATGATGTGCTTCCATATAGAAGACGCAACTGCAGTAGACATTGCAGTAATGGGAGACGGAGAAAGCCTGATCTAGACAAAAAATAAAGAGCCCTGGTAAACCGGGGCTCTTATTATGTCTTTATTTATGCCTGTTTGCTCTTGTCGGTAGGTCTTACAAGTGTAAGACAGAGTACAAGTGCTACGATATAGAGTGCGATCGTAAAGAATAAAACGTTCTGATATCCGATGGGATTCATTTTAACGCCGTCATGCTCGATCCATTCGCCGCTGTGGTTAACAATGTATGTAGCAACCTGGTTTCCTGTAAGACCAGCGAATGCCCACGCTGAAAGTGTGATACCGTGGATGGCGCTTATAGAACCCATTCCATAGTGATCTGAAAGCAATGTGGGAACGTTTGAGAAACCGCCGCCGTAGCCTGCATTTACGATGAAGATAAGTGCAAGTACGAGGAAGATCAGAAGTCCGTTGCCTTCGCCGTTCTTGATACCGCCTGTGATCATTACAAGCGCGGTGAATACTATTGAAAGTATGAAGATCATCTTATAGATCGTATTTCTGTCTTTCATTGTATCAGCCCATGAAGAGAAGCCGAGACGGCCGCCTGCATTGAAGATGGCTGATATTGTTGAGATGATTCCTACGTAAGCTGCAAGGCCTACACACTTAACGATCATCTTTTCCTGAGATATAAGAGCAAGACCGCATGTGATGTTGATATAGAACATTACCCAGATTCCGATGTAGTTGGTAATGGGCTTTGTCTTGATAACTTCCATGATGCTGGGCTTTGCATTCTTGTCCTGAGGCTCTACCCAGTCGGCAGGCTTTGCAAGAAGAAGGTGACCGATGAACATCATTACGAAGTATACACATGCAAGGATGATGAACATCTTGTAGATTCCGCCTTCGCCGAGATTCTCAAGCATGCTCTGCATTATGGGGCTTGCGATAGCCTTTGCTGCACCAAAACCTGCAACTGCAAGTCCTGTAGCAAGACCTTTACGATCCTGGAACCAGAGCATAAGTGTCTTGACCGGTGAAAGATAACCTGTTCCGAGTCCTACACCCATGATGAAACCGTAGCTGATATATATACCTACCAAAGATACAACGCTTCCTGTATGCTGTCCTCCGTAGTAGATGAAGAAGCCTGTGAGAGCCATACCTACCGAGAAGCAGATAGTAGCGATAAGGGAAGATTTGTGAATGTCCTTCTCAACGATGTTTCCGAGGAATGCCGCTGACATGCCGAGGAAGAATATCGCGAATGAGAATGCCCATTCTGTTGCACCCTTTGAGAATCCGATGTAATCAGCGATCTCCTGGCTGAAGATTGACCAGCAGTAAACGGTACCGATACTGCAGTGGAGCAAAAGTGCGGGAATAGCTGCACGTACCCACTTGTTGGTGCGCCATCCACCGGATGTTTTTGTTTGTTCACTCATGATAAGTTTGTCCTTTCTTTTATCATTAATAAGCTTATATTATAAGCGATTTTTACCAAATAGAAAGTATACTATGAAAATGCTTAAAAGTAAAGGAATTGTTGGCTTTTGATTAACATTGACACTACCTATTTATTATGGTAATTATTTGTTATGGATATTTCGAGACAGAAGAGAGCACCGATATATGAGGCGCTCGAGAGATTTAAAAAGAAGAGAGTTGTGCCGTTTGATGTTCCGGGCCACAAGAGAGGCAGAGGCAATCCGGAACTTGTTGAGCTTTTAGGGGAAAAATGCGTCGGACTGGATGTCAATTCGATGAAACCGCTCGATAATCTGTGTCATCCCGTTAGTGTTATAAGGGAGGCAGAGGAACTGACGGCGGATGCATTCGGTGCGGAACATGCATTTCTAATGGTAGGCGGTACGACATCTGCTGTTCAGAGCATGATACTGTCCTGCTGCAAACCCGGTGAGGAAATCATCCTTCCGAGAAACGTGCACAAGAGCGCTATCAATGCTCTTGTTTTATGCGGTGCGATACCTGTTTATGTTGAGCCTAAGACAGAACCAAGGATAGGGATAGCTCTGGGCATAGAATCAGAGGCCATGGAGGAGACGCTAAAAAAACATCCTCACGCAAAGGCAGTACTCATAAACAATCCGACTTACTACGGCATATGTTCGGATCTAAAGAAACTTACTGAGCTTGCTCATGAATATGGCATGAAGATGCTCGTTGATGAGGCGCACGGAACCCACCTTTACTTTGGAGAAGGTCTTCCGATAGATGCGATGAGAGCAGGTGCGGATATGGCTGCGATCTCCATGCATAAATCCGGAGGAAGCCTGACTCAGAGCTCTCTGCTTCTTACAAACAACGGAGTAAATGCCGACTATGTAAGACAGATAGTAAACCTTACTCAGACAACAAGTGCATCATATCTTTTACTCTCAAGCCTTGATATCTCCAGAAGAAATCTGGCTCTGAGAGGAAAAGAGTCTTTTGACAAGGTAATAAAGATGGCGGAATACGCAAGAAGCGAGATAAATGCCATCGGAGGATACTACGCATACGGAACGGAACTCATAAACGGTACGAGCGTATGCGGATACGATGTTACAAAACTCTCTGTATATACACAGGAGATAGGTCTTACCGGAATAGAAGTATATGATCTTTTAAGAGATGAGTACGATATCCAGATAGAATTCGGTGATATCGGAAATATCCTCGCATATATATCGATAGGTGACAGGATGCGTGATATCGAGCGACTGGTAAATGCTCTGGCGGATATCAAGAGGCTGTATGAAAGAGAACAGCTTCCGTCGATCTCAGGGGATTATATCCAGCCGGAAGTGGTGGTATCACCTCAGACAGCGTTCTACAGCGCAAAGAAATCGGTACCGATAAAGGAATCCATAGGCTCCATATGCGCAGAGTTCATCATGTGCTATCCTCCGGGAATACCGATACTTGCTCCGGGAGAGCGCATAACAGAGGATATAGTTGATTACATTCTCTACGCCAAGGAGAAGGGATGTTCTCTTCAGGGAACGGAGGATCTTGAGGCAGAGTATCTTAATGTCTTGGACGGCATGATCAGATAAATAACAAAAAAGGGGGAACTCAAAATGGAATTGTGGTTTTCGGAGTGTCATACAAATAATGTAAAGCTTTCGATAAGAACAAACAAGGAGCTGTATTCTGCTCAGAGCGATTATCAGAGATTTGATGTCATGGATACGCCAGAGTTTGGAAAGGTGCTCATATCTGACGGAGAGATAGTCTTTTCGGAAGCTGATGAATTCATATATGATGAGATGGTTACTCATGTACCGATGGCGGTCCATCCCAATGTCAAAAAGGTTTTGATATTCGGAGGAGGAGACGGAGGCGTTGCCACCTGCTTTTCAAAGTATCCGGAGATAGAGTGCATCGATCTTGTAGAGCCTGACGAGATGATGGTAGAGGTATGCAAGGAATACTTCCCGGAGCAGACGGCGGGCCTGAGTGATCCTAGAGTACATATCTATTACATGGAAGGACTTCATTTTTTAAGAAACGTTCAGAACGAATATGACATAATCGTCAATGATTCTACCGATCCTTTCGGTCACGAGGAAGGACTCTTTACAAAGGAATTCTACGGAAGCTGCTATAAGGCTTTAAAGGATGATGGTATCATGGTATATCAGCACGGCAGCCCGTTCTTTGATGAGGATGAGGAAGCCTGCAGGAGCATGCACAGAAAGGTAGTAAAGAGCTTCCCTGTAAGCCGTGTATACCAGGCACATATCGCTACATGTCCTGCCGGATATTGGTTGTTCGGATTCGCGTCAAAGAAGTATCATCCGCTTGATGATCTGGACGCAAAGCGCTGGAAGGACAGACATATAGAGACCTGGTATTATACAGTAAATCTGCACAGAGGTGCATTCATGCTTCCAAAGTATGTAGAAGATCTTCTTGAAGAGGAGGAGGACAAATAATGGCTAGAGTACTTATTATAGGATGCGGCGGTGTTGCATCTGTCGCTATTCACAAATGCTGTCAGAACAGCGAGGTCTTTGATGAGATAATGATCGCAAGCCGTACTGTTTCAAAGTGCGACGCATTAAAGGAGAAGCTTTCTTCAAAAACCAAGACAAAGATATCAACGGCAAAAGTCGATGCAGACAAGGTAGATGAAGTCATAGCACTCATCAATGATTACAAGCCCGATGCCGTGTTAAATCTGGCTCTTCCCTATCAGGATCTTACGATAATGGATGCGTGCGTTGCATGCAAAGTTCCTTATATAGATACAGCCAACTATGAAGCTGAGGATACAAATGATCCGAAGTGGAGAGCTGTTTATGAAAAAAGATGCAAGGAGCTTGGCTTCAGTGCATACTTTGATTACTCATGGCAGTGGGCATATATGGACCGCTTCAAGGAAGCCGGCATTACGGGCATACTCGGAACGGGATTTGACCCGGGTGTTACTTCGGTATTTACTGCGTATGCATTAAAGCATTATTTTGACGAGATACATACGATAGACATACTCGACTGCAACGGCGGTGATCACGGATATCCTTTCGCAACAAACTTTAATCCCGAGATCAATTTAAGAGAGGTCTCTGCTCCCGGTTCATACTGGGAGGACGGACACTGGATCGAGATACCTGCGATGTCCATAAAGAGAGAATATGATTTTGAGGGAGTCGGTATGAAGGATATGTACCTTCTCCATCATGAGGAGATAGAATCACTTGCAAAGAACATTCCGGGTGTAAAGAGGATACGTTTCTTCATGACATTCGGACAGAGCTATCTGACACATATGAAGTGTCTTGAGAATGTCGGCATGCTGTCTACTACTCCCATAGAGTTTGAGGGTCACAAGATCGTGCCAATCCAGTTCTTAAAGGCTCTTTTGCCGGATCCCGCGTCTTTGGGACCAAGAACAGTCGGAAAGACAAACATCGGATGCATTTATACCGGTATAAAGGGCGGACAGCAAAAGAGCATATATATCTATAATGTATGCGATCATCAGGAGTGCTATAAGGAAGTCGAGTCACAGGCTATCTCATATACGACCGGTGTTCCCGCAATGATCGGCACAATGATGGTCGTTACCGGACTGTGGAACAGACCCGGTGTTTATACTGTTGAGGAATTCGATCCCGATCCGTATATGGAAGCACTTAACAAATGGGGACTGCCCTGGAAGGTCGTTGAAAATCCCGTACTTGTTGACTGATAAATAATGAAGATAAACGAACTGCCCACTCCCTGCTATGTGATAGATGAGGGAAAGCTTGAAGACAACTTAAAGATATTAAGACATGTGCAGGATAAGACCGGTGCAAAGATTTTACTCGCCCAGAAATGCTTCTCTGCATTCTGCGAGTATGATCTGATAGGAAGATATATAAGCGGTACGACTGCAAGCGGTCTTTTTGAAGCCAGGCTCGGATATGAAATGATGCATAAAGAAAACCATGTTTATTCGCCTGCGTACAGGGAGCAGGACATGGAGGAGCTTTGCAGGATATGTGATCATATCATCTTCAATTCAAAAGCTCAGCTTTTAAAGTATGCTCCTGTAGCTGATTCGATAATGGAAAAGACAGGGATAAGATCAAGTCTCGGAGTGAGGATAAACCCCGAGTGTTCAACGCAGAAGGATCATGAGATCTACGATCCCTGTGCAAGCGGATCACGCATGGGAATAAGGGCATGCGATATGGATGATGAGATCATCTCTCTTATAGACGGACTTCATTTCCATACACTGTGCGAACAGGATTCGGATGATCTTGAGATAACACTTAAAGCCGTTGAAGAAAAGTTTGGTGATCATCTTCATAAAATGAAGTGGTTAAATATGGGCGGCGGACATCATATCACAAGAGAAGGCTATGATATCGATCGTCTTATAAGACTCATTGAACATATGCGTGACACATATGATCTTGAGATTTATCTAGAACCGGGAGAGGCTGTAGCTCTAAATGCCGGCTATAATGTCACGACCGTTCTGGATATTGTAAAGAATGACAAGACCATACTCATACTGGATACGTCCGCGGCATGTCATATGCCGGATGTCCTTGAGATGCCGTACAGACCTCCGCTTAAAGACAGCGGAGAGCCCGGTGAAAAGAAGTATGATTACAGACTTTCCTGCAATACATGTCTTGCGGGTGATGTGATAGGTGATTATTCATTTGACCATGAGATAAATATAGGCGACAGACTCGTATTTGAAGATATGGCTATTTATTCCATGGTAAAGAACAACACTTTTAACGGGATCCCTCTTCCTGCGATAGCTGCAATGGATATGTATGGCGACTGCAGGATAATAAAAGAATTCGGTTACGAGGATTTTAAGAACAGGTTAAGCTGAGTATGAAGGTTTTAAACAGCTATCCGTCTGATGACGGTTTTTATATGCCGGCTGAATATGACAGACATTTAGGATGCTTTATGATATGGCCGCAGCGCCCCGGCTCATGGGGAAAGGATGCATCGAATGCAAGAAAGGCTTTCTGTGAAGTAGCATCCGTCATAGCCAGATCCGAAGATGTATATATGGCAGTAAGCAAAGAAGAGTATGACAGAGCACGCATAATGCTCAAAGACTCTGGAAGGATACATCTTATAAAGGCTGAGAGCGATGATGCCTGGGCAAGAGACAGCGGAGCAACATTTGTTGTTGATAATAAGCATAATCTTCGGGGAATAGACTGGCAGTTCAATGCATGGGGCGGAGCTTACGACGGGCTTTATGCAAGCTGGGACAAGGATCAGAAGCTGGCTTCACTTATATCAGAAACAGTCGATGCTGACATATATGATGCCGGTCATTTTGTTTTGGAGGGCGGTTCCATTCATGTTGACGGAGAGGGTACGCTGATAACAACTGAAGAGTGCCTGTTAAGTCCCGGAAGAAATCCCCGTATGTCAAAACTTGACATAGAAAATGAACTTAAAAGATATCTGGGAGTAGAAAAGATCATATGGCTACCCTTTGGCATATACAATGATGAGACAAACGGTCATGTAGACAATTTCTGCTGCTTTGTCTCACCCAGCGAGGTAGTGCTTGCATGGACTGATGATAAGGATGATCCCCAGTATGAAAACAGCAGGCTGGCGTTTGATATACTTTCAAAAGAAACGGATGCAAAAGGCAGGAGAATAAAGATACACAAGCTGCCCATCCCGTCAAGGCCTGTATGCATAGATGAGGCTGATCTTTTAAACTTTGTCTTTGAAGAGGGCGAGGATGAAAGAGAAGCAGGTGAGAGACTCGCTGCCAGCTATGTTAATTTCTATATATCAAACGATAATGTCCTGGTTCCGCAGTTTGGAGATATAAATGACAGAAAAGCTCTTGATATATTGGCTGAATGCTTCCCCGACAGGGAAGTGATCGGAATATATGCCATGGATATATTAAAGGGCGGAGGAAACATTCACTGCATAACGCAGCAGATACCCTGGAGAAACGATGAGAGATGTTAAGGTCGCAGCAGTTCAGATGAGCTGCTCAACAGTTGTAGACGAAAATATTGAAAAAGCAAAAAAGCTGATAAAAGAGGCCGCAGATAACGGTGCCAATATCATACTTCTTCCGGAACTGTTTGAAAGACAGTATTTCTGTCAGGAGAGAAGATATGAGTACTATGAATTTGCAAAGACCGTTGATCAGAATGATGCCGTTAAGGCTCTGGCGCCTGTTGCAAAGGAACGTGGTGTAGTTCTTCCGCTGAGCATTTATGAGAGAGACGGCAACAGCCTTTATAACACAGTAGTAATGATTGACGCAGACGGAAGCATTCTTGGTAAATACAGAAAAACTCATATCCCGGATGATCATTTCTATCAGGAGAAGTTCTACTTTACCCCAGGAAATACAGGTTTTAAAGTATGGGATACCAGATACGGAAAGATTGGAGTAGGCATCTGCTGGGATCAGTGGTTCCCCGAAACAGCAAGGAGCATGGCACTTATGGGGGCAGAGATGTTACTCTATCCTACAGCGATAGGAAGCGAACCAATACTTGATGTGGACTCGAGCAGGCACTGGAGAAGAGTAATGCAGGGACATGCAGCCGCAAACCTGATGCCTGTGATAGCTGCAAACCGCATCGGTCTTGAGAACGTGTCTCCATGCAAGGAAAACGGCGGCCAGGAATCATCACTCAAGTTTTACGGCAGCTCGTTTATAACCGATAACACTGGTGAGATCATCGCTGACGGCAGCAGGGACATGGAAGAGATCCTGTATTCTGATTTTGATCTGGATAAATATGATGAAGACAGACTGTCATGGGGACTTTTCAGGGACAGACGACCTTCTCTTTACAGTAAGATAGCTGAATAAGTTAAGAAAACCCGGGGATCAACCCGGGTTTTTCATATTATATTTGTTCTCATACATCAGCTCATCGGCTCTCTTGAATATCGAAGCAAAGTCCTCATCGAGTGTTCTGTCGTATTCCGCCATACCTGAAGCTATCGAGATACGCTCGGTCAATGGAACCGAATCACCTTTTTCTTTAAGTATTTTCATATGATCACGCATGCCTGCAAGCAGCTCATGTCTGTTGTCATAGTCGTCGTTTTGAACTATTGAAACAAATTCATCGCCGCCGATCCTGAATACGGGACTGTGCTTGAATGTATTGCATATCAGTCTGCAGGAATTCTTTATGTACGCATCGCCTTTCTCGTGTCCGTACATGTCATTTATTATCTTAAGATTGTTTATGTCAAAATATATAACAGCAAACGGCTTGTTCTCGCCTTCTATGAAGTCTGCTTCAAGATTCTTTAAGTATTTTTCGTATGCCGTACGGTTCTTTACTCTTGTAAGAGCATCCTGATCCATGAGTTCCGAAAGCTTGATATTAAGCTCTTTAAGCTGTACGTTTCTCTTAAGGAACATGAGGATACGGTTTATCCTGTTGTTGAAAAGATACAGATCCATGGCTGATATGGAAGCCAAGGCATCTCCGAAAACGATATAACCGCAAAGGAAAGTCTCGTAGTACAGAGGTATCATGGTAAAGAGACAGTTTTCGGGAATGATATCGCTTTCAGGTAAGATATCTTTTCGCAATACTCTTTGAGCCTTTGTCGGGACCGATTTAAACTTTCCGACCGTCACATCGAATACATCACCGTATATATATGAGGGAAGAGGGATATCATTTCCGATATCTTCAAATGCGGGATCGAGCATGATGTAAAATGTGTCGCCCTCAGAACCGTTGCTGTTATTGAATATATGTTTAAGGTTGTTTGACAGCTCGTCGTAGCTCTGGGATTTTAAGATCGCCTGTTCAAGAGAGAACAGTCTGCCTGTTATGCCGTAGTTTTTCTGAATAGAATACGGACGAAGGTATGCATAGTGGCGTCTTGCCATATCACCGTCAAAATCATTGCAGCCGCAGCTTTCCTTTGGAACAAAGGAACTGTCAGTAAGATCCGTATGTATGCTGTTATCTCCTTCAAGGATGGCTGAAAGTCTTAATGCAGCCTGTTTTCCCACTCTTTCGTAGCACTGATCCACGGTAGTGATGGCAGGATAGAAATTCTCTCCCTCAGCAAGATTGTCAAATCCGGAAACGAGAACCTGATCAGGAACAGTTATTCCGCCTTCCTTAAGTGTTACGATCGAATGCATCGCAAGCTGATCATTGGCACATACTATGGCATCGGGCAAGTGTCCTGAAGCTATTATCTTGTCTATCTCGGCTTTGCAGGTACCGACTTCCCAGTTAGTGTAATGGATATCTATGCTGTCAGGATCAAGACCGTGATCACTCATGCATTCGCGAAGTATAGAAAGGCGCTGATTTGAATCCGCATTTTCTAAAGAACCGGCGATATACGCAAAATCTCTTGCTTCGTGAATCTCGATCATATGCTTGCACAGATCATACATTCCCGGATGGTTATCCACGCTTATGCAGGTAAATGAGTCGTGAGGCAGACCGATGCTGATGGCCGGTATTTTGGCTTCCTCGATCGAAGAAAATATCATTTCGATATCATCGGTAAAATTTAATCCCGGACCGAATATGACAGCGGCATCGAATGAATCAAGCTTCGGAAGGGCATAGATCATGGATTCTGCTTTACGCTCTGACGGTTCCATACCGTAGGAACTGTAACAGGTAAATAGATAGACGTCACAATAATCCTTTTTAAGATCACCCGTGAGCCCGTTTATGAAATTAACAAGATTTTCGGATGTCCAGCCGTTTGCGAACAATGCAACTCTTTTTTTCATAGTAATAATTTTAAAGAAAAATATCGTTCAGTTCAAGACAAAATCTAAAATATATGCATGGTATTGAGTTGACATAAGTGGTATGATTATATGTATGGACAAAAGACTGCGTGATATGTTGAACAATACATATATACATGCGTTAATGACAGCTGTTTTTGCGGGCTGTCTCTTTTGCGTCTTTGTAATTGCATGCAATATCACTCCGTTCGGTGACAAGACATGGCTAATATATGACATGAAGCGTCAGTACGCCGATTTTTATTCATATTATAAGACCATTTTATCCGGCGAAAACAATATCATCTATTCGCCTGCCATAGCACTTGGTTCCGCAGCGGTAGGCTTTTTCACGTATTATCTTTCAAGCCCGTTTCTTGTTATCTTAAGATTCTTTGATGAAACAAAGATCCCAATGGCAATAACTCTGATGATAGGGTTAAAGCTCACACTGTCTGCGGGCAGCTGCGATCTGTTTTTATCTCATTACATAACAGAGAAAGATCATCTTAAAAATGTCGATGTTCATCCAAAGACAATGATCTTTGCATTAAGCTATACATACTGTGCATACATGATAAGCAACAGCGTAAATCCCATGTGGCTGGATGTATTTGCTCTCATGCCGCTCGTCATTCTGATGCTTGACAGACTGATAGAAAAGAAGGCCAAGACAGGCTATATCATAGTACTTGCCCTGATGCTGTGGTGCAATTACTACATGGCATTCATGGTATGCATATTCATAGTCATGTGGACAGCATACAGGCTCATAACTGATCCAAAAGGTTTAAGCGGAAAGCTAATAAGAGTTGCCCTGTGTTCATTCTGGGCAGTATGTCTTGATGCGGTGATAATCCTGCCGACTGCCCTTGAACTTATCGGCAGTCCCAAAGACATTTTTATTCTCGGGCTTGAAACGACAAAGGGAAATCTTAACCTTAACGGCATATTTGTAAAAATGTGGTTTCTGGCTTACGAACCCATCGAGGCCATATTCGGGACACCGCTCATATATGCGGGAGTACTAATTGTATTTCTTGTTTTGCTGTATCTTATGAACAGCAACATAAAGATCGTTGAAAAGCTCTGCATGATATGCATGGTGGCAGTCTTTATAGTGTCCTTTGCATTTGACAGGATTAATCTGATTTGGCATGCGGGAATGGAACCTTCAGGCTATCCGTACAGAGAAGCCTATATGTACGTTTTTATTTGTCTCATATGTGCATGCAGATGCTTTAACAGACTGGACGGCGTGGATATAAAAAGAGTATTTTTAGTTGCAGCTGCAACGATAGCGTTATTTGTATTTTCGCTTACGAGCCGTCACTACTGTATAAACACCCGCTTCATAGTGACGAATTCACTTCTTATAGGCGCGATAGCCATCATGCTCCTTTTGTATGTGATACTGACGACCAGGGGAAGATTTCACAGAACCGACATTACCGAGAATATAGCCAAGGCGCTTCTTGTTATCCTTATCTGCGTACAGGTTTTAGAGCTTATGGTAAACAGTGTCTATATCTATAAGATACAGACTTCCATAAACATGCTCGGACAGGCTGAGTATGAAAACATCATAGGAACAACGAAAAAAGCAGTCGAGATAGCAAAAGAGGATAAGAGTTTCTATCACATGGAGAACATGTCTGCAAGAGAGCAGAATGACGACATGATGTATAACTATAACGGTGTAACCCATTACAGTTCGGCAGGACTTCTTTATACACGATACTTCCTGCAAAAACTCGGGTATAATGACGACGGATTATACACGGATTTTGGTCATGACAATACATTTACCTCTGATTCACTGCTTGCGATTAAATACCTTGTAGGAGCGGACGGATACAGAGACGGTTATGAGAAGTTATCAGATCTTGGCGGGGGAGTATACAAAAATCCGTATGCGCTGAGTGCGGCATGCCTGACAGATAAAAAGCCTTCAGACAGTGGTCTTCGCGCTTTTGATCTGCAGGAGAAGATCTATAACGATATAAACGCTAAAGAGAATCATATCTTTTTAAACGATATATTCTGGAGTCAGATGTTTGTAAAGGATGATCTGCCTTATATGTGCCATATGTGCAAGGCAGCCTGTGACGGATATGTTTATCTTTATATCGATGATATACAGGAGTACTCTCAGAATCTTGTCATTTATGAAGAGGACAGACAGATATCTGGTTACGGCAACAGCGGTTCATATAAGATTCTAAATCTCGGATATCACAAAAAAGGTGAACTGTTTGACATATATGTAAGATCTGATTCGGAAGATGCCAGATTTGGAACAGCTTGTATTGTGAGCGAGGATACAGAGGCTTTAAAGGAAAGCTATGAAGAAGCGAGCATTAGAGACTGTGAAGTGATCAGACACTCATCTTCAAGATTTGAGATAAGACTGCCTGAGGGTATTGAAAATACGGGTGAAGGCGGTGTACTGACGACATTTCCTTATGAAAAGGGATGGAAAGTCAAGGTGAACGGTAAAAAGATTGAGCCTGAATGTGTATATGAAGCATTCATGTTCATACCGCTTAAAGACGTTGATAAAAATGCTGTAATCGAGATGAGCTATCATCCTGAAGGCATGGCAGAAGGGGCTATCATAACATTGATAGCTGTGATCGGCATAGTACTGTTAAATATAATAGATAGAAGAAGGACAAAGGAAGTCTAGACGGATATGTGATTAATGAGCATATCGTATTCAACATCACGGTTTTTTGAAAAGAAAGCGACCAGATCATCCTTCCCGTATTCGGGCCTTTTTTCATCTTCAAGTACGATACCGGGATGGCAGAGTATCTCAAGATGAAGATCCTTTTTAAGGGCAAGACTGTTCATCTTTGGCAGCAGGGCATTAACGCGGTCAACATCCATATTTCCGCTCATCATAAGTCCCCACATTATACCTGATGATATGCCCAGTCTGTTAAGCTTCTTATTGACCGATATACCAAGAACATTAAGAATGATGTTTTTGATGATGTTGATAAAAGGAACCTTGGATATGACTCCTTTTGTTGTAAAGAACATTAAAAAAGGCTCTCTGGGATTTCGTATGTATTCCGTTTTTTCTAAAAGATCGAGATTTTTAAGAGCCTCTATAAGCGAATCAAAGACTAACGGGATCGAATGAGTATGCACATGGCTGTCGATACGAAGTGAAACTGGATTGCCGTCACTGTTCTTGAGGGTGCATATCTGATCGTATACAGTCTTTATCTGCATGGAGATCTCAGATACAAAGTATTCCCTAAGAGCTTTTTTCTTAGAGCCGGGTATTAGAGATCTGATGAAATGATCAAACCAGGTATTGTTTTGTATCTCACGGGAGTTTTTTGAAGAAAGCTTATAACCGTCGATAAGGTTTAAATGTATGGATATGAGGGGCTTTTTTTCAAAAGCATCCCAGTTATCCTTAAACAGAGCCATGCATTCATTAAAGCAGCCCATGTTGGGAATAAAGCTTATGCTGTCAGCTCTGCCGGATCTTATAAGCTCGATTATTCTTTTGGAGTTATTTATTGAAACGCCGTAATCATCAGCGTGAAAATCTAATTTATGCATAAGCAGATTATAACATATAATAGCATTTGAAAGTACTATTTGTTTTAAAGGAGAAAAAAGATGAATCCAACACTTGTTATGATCATATCAATGGTAGTAATCATAGCGGTATATGTGATAATAGCCGAACTTTATACAACATTCAGATCATCGGCATATATCGGTACGGCTGCGCTTATCATAGCTCTTTATTTTGCAAATGATGTATTTGTAGGTTCACATCCCCAATGGCCGTGGCTAGTCATAGTTTTGGTATGTCTTCTCATTTCAGAGATCATAACGGGATTGTTATCCAGATATCACAAGACAAATGTCGGTCTTATAATGCTAAGCTGTGCGATCGTCGGAGAAAGTGCATTCAAGATACTTAAGCTTAAAGCCGGATCACTGTTTGGAGCGATCTCTGTGACCATAGTACTGATATGTATGATAATTTATACTTTGTGGTCTGTAAGAAAGAGAAGCATTGCAAAGATCAGGGATATGGGAAATTCGACCACCGGATTTATCTCGGGCATACTGGTTGGAATAGCCGCCCTTATAACGCTTGAGTGGATATTCGGCTGCATATGGGCTAATTACCTCTACATGCACGTAGTCTTAAAGTGGATCATAGGTATACTGCTTGCGATAGTATCGGCTGTTTTGTGGATAATCATGGACAGAAAAAAAGATGAAAAGCGACAGGAAAGATATTCAAGACTTGCCAATGAACTTACTCTTGCCAGAGAGCATTACATGAACATGATGCGTGATCTTGACGGACTTATTGATTCTGTATCACTAAAAGATAAGAAAATGATAACAGAGACTCTGGAAAGCGGAAATGACTACAGACGTTTCAAGCAGCTTAAGAAGATCCCTGCAGAAAAGATGACATTTTATGAGTATAATGACATGTTAAGAGTATATCCCAAGCTTAAAAGTGTCTTTGATCCGGAGTATGTAAGGGAAGAATTAAGATCGGTGTATTTCAACGGCTGCAGTGACAAGGAAGAACTTACAGCCAGATATAAACAGCTCGCAAAAGTCTTTCATACCGACAATGCCGGCGGAGACAAAGACTCGTTCATCCGACTTAAGAAAGAATATGATGACGAGATGGCAAAACTTAACGGCAAAGATGTAAAGGAAGACGAAAAGGTTAATGAAGAGGATAAATAGGGAGAGTTATGGATACACAGGATATCAAAACATCTAAAAAGCAAAATCGCATACTGCATGCGCTGTCAAGACTCGGAGAACGTATATATGAAGTCTTCAAGGATTACCCGGCAACAATGATCGCGATCATTATAGCTGCGTTTCTTGGAGCGATACTTGCAGGAGACAACGTGATCGCCGATGACTATGAGGAAGAGGTAGTTCGAATCATAGGCTTCTTTCTGATACTCTCATTTCAGACGATCATGTATGAGGAGGTATTCAAAAACAAGCTAAGGATCAGGATACCGGGATATGTCATCTCTGCAGGCATTTCCTTTGTATTTGTGTACATCCTGTCTTATGAGGATGTGATGCTTTTTGGCACTTTAAAAGACACTGTCGCAGAAATAACCGGCAGGATACTGTTTGTATACGGTGTAGTTATGACAGGAATTGCCGTGTATCACATGTTTAAAAGGCTTGAAAAGGATTTCGAGGTTTATTGTACTGGAGCTTTTCTGGAACTCTTAAAGGCTTCTGTGGTATACAGTCTTTTTGCGATAGGCCTCGGTATAATCGTATTCATATTTAATGAACTCATATATGATACGGATGATTTTGTATGGCAGCTGGAGCTTTTCCTTGCGGGCGGTATCTATACACCTATGTGCATAAAGGCTATATCCGGGAAGAATGAACGTGCGGGAAAATTCGCAAGACTCTGTATCCTGTACGTGCTTCAGCCGATGCTTCTGATAGCATTTGCGATAATCTATATATACATAGTTAAGATATTTGTGACCGATACCGTTCCGTCGAACCAGGTATTTGACATACTGGCATTTCTGTTTACTATAGGCATGCCCATCTGGACCATGGTACATGCACTTACAGACAGGGAAGGGGAGGGCGAAATACAAAAGCAGCAAAAGAACTTTTCAAGAATGGCCGTTTTTCTTCCGTATGCTTTCATTCCGTTTGTCGTTCTTCAGTGCTGGAGCATAGGAATAAGAATAAAGGATTACGGATTTACGATATCCAGATACAGCGCGGTTGTCCTGATCATAGTCGAGATCATATATTTTATCCTGTATGCGATCCATCACAGAGGAAAGAAGCATGCGATCTCATGGATACTGTTTGTGCTCATGGCAGTATCATTTCTGGCTGTCATCATGCCGGGAACATCTTATGACGATGTGGTAATAAGATCGCAGGCAAAAAGGATCGAAGACCTGATGGAAAACGAAAAGCTTACAGATAAGAATAAATCTTCGATAAAGAGCGCATACAGAGCAATAGACAGAGTCGGATACAAGGGAAAGAACGCTCTTGAAAAGAGATTCACATATGCTCAGATCGAGGAGATTAAGGAATACAGCGAGTATGACGAATGGCATTCCAACAGGATATATCCGTATTACAATGAAAGAAATATCTCGATAGACGTATCCGAATACAGCAGACTAATTTCTGCTTCTTCAACGGATGACAGGTCGGGTCTTTCAACATATGAATATAAGATCATGACCATGGATAAGAGTGAAGAAAAACAGTACTATATTGTTGATATGAGTGAACTCATAAACTGGATAGATGAGAATTACAAGACAAATTCTAATGAGCTTGATCTTAAAGGAAGAGAAAAAATACGGATCGACGAAGAAAGAGATTTCTTCGTGACCCGTTTAAATATGACATATGACCTTGAAACAAAGGAAATCGAGAATTTTTCGTTTGACGGATACATTCTGGAAAAATAGATATTAATTTCTTTTAAGGCTTTCCTTGTATCTTGCCTTGTTATCGTACATGAGCTTATCGGCACGCTGTATATAAGGGGCAAGGGTGGGATAGCTTCCCGTACCTACATGAACAAGACCTATGCTGGCATGGAGCGTATATGGCGCATCCAGGCCGGCATTTTCTTTTTCTATCGCTCTCATAAGATCTGTTTCGAAAGTAAGATGCCTGTCGGGATTCTTTGATGCGAGTATTACAGCAAATTCGTCACCGCCGTACCTTGCTGCAACTTCATCGGGAGTGATCACCGATGCAAGAGCCCGTCCCATGGCCTTTAGACACTTGTCTCCGGCTTCATGTCCGAATGTATCATTGATGTATTTGAGACCATCCATATCTATGCTGGCAACACTCAGATAGATCTCACGTCTGTTAGATCTGTCAAGGATCATGTTCATGTTCTGCTCAAATCCTCTTCGGTTGCATATTCCCGTCAGTGAATCGGTAAGATACATGGATTTGATCTCTTCCATGTTCATATATTCATTATGCACGTTGTACTCATCAAGAGCGTTTCCGAGTGCCGAAAGATAAGCCTGAGTATAGTTGTTGGGACCAGAATTTTCAGGATATACGGACATCATGTATCCATAGCATTTGTTCTGCGAATGTATAGGATGCACATAGTATATATGAGGTGTTTCCGTATCAAAAAACTGCACTGGAAGAAGATCTCTTCTTGAGAAGGATAGATCCGGTGATTCGTAGCAGTTGTTCTCATCCCTGAAAAATATCCTCTTTAGGATCATTTTGTCGGTATATTCGTTGGTCTGTTCAACCGAACGCTTTGTGGCATTTAGAGCATCTTCACAAAGACAGATATATGAATAAGAAGCTTCATTGTGCTTGAAGTATGCATCTGCGTTTGAGAAGATATCCTCTATATCTAGAGACATCTGGAAGCCGTTGTACATATAAACGACCATATCCAGTCCCTGATATTTCTGATTCAGTCTCTGAACGTCAAAATGTACCTTATCCTTTACGGTACATATACGGCATCCGCAGCTGTTTCTTAGGATCATCTTGCTCGGAACAAAGGTCTCCTTCGGAGGACATTCTCCGTTTATCGCCGCATGCAGTGTCAAAACAGCCATGCGGCCAAACTCCGGAATATTCCCGTCAAATGTCGTTATCGGGATATCGCTGTGCTGACCGCTCTCCTCATTGTCATAGCCAGAGACGCAGACATCTTCGGGAACGCGTATACCTCTTTTTGTAAGCTCTTTGCATATTGCAAGAGCCATGTAATCATTTGCACAGACTATCGCCTGCGGAAGATCACTGCCGCCGTGAGTAAAGAAATCGACCGCTTCAGCTCCTTTGTTATACCAGTAATCTCCGTAGAATATCATGTCATCGGTGACATCAAGGCCGGCTTCTGACATTGCTTCCTCATATCCGCGGAATCTGTCGCGGGCATCCTGAAGCTCCCATCTGCCCGTCATGTGACAGATGTTTGTAAAGCCGTGATCTTTTATGAAATGATTGGTGATGTCTTTAATGGCCTGCCTGTCGGCAAGGAGCATGTCGTAGAAGCGTTCTGTTCTCTTTTTGAGATAGACGATGGGACACTTGACGTTCTTGGTGAAATAGTCATACACTGTTTCACCCATCTTATCTATATTAAAAAGCGTTTCATCGATTATGAAGCCGTCAAAAGAATCGGGGACGGGGATCTTGTAGACAGAAGATTCTCCTTCTCCGTAAAGAGCTATGTTGTGATCATATATGCCATAGTTGACAAAGACAAAAATATCGTAATCCAGTTCAAGGACTTCCTTGTAGATGCTGTCAATCAACGTCATGCAGTATTCGTTGGCGGTCTCGCCAATTATCAATCCGATACGTTTCCTCATTCCTGTACTATGCCTCATGAACAAAAGATATGTCACTTAATAATTTTATCAAATTATAAAGCTTACAACAAGGTGATATCTGAAAAGAAAACGTTTAATATGATGCTTTACAAATGACCTGTCAGCATTTATAATACTCACAGAAACTTGTATACTAGTTATTTAGGGACACTAGTATACAAGGACAAAACGGGGGAACTTAAAATGAAAGAGATTGCAAAGCTACCTACAGAGACAGCAAGAGACTATGCATTAAGAGCCATCAGGGAAAACATCGTTTCTCTTGATCTTGAACCGGGAACCGGTATCAGTGAAAACGAGATTGCGGGATTTTTAGGTGTAAGCAGAACACCTGTAAGAGAAGCGATACAGGAGCTAAGCAAGGCGGCTGTCATAGAAATCTATCCCCAGAGGGGAAGCTATGTAGCACTCATTGATTCGACATTTGTTGAAGAGGCCAGGTTTTTAAGGAAAACGCTCGATATAGCAGTCATTGAGGAAGCATGTGATCTTGCTACACAGGCAGATATCGACAGACTTGAAGAGAATGTGGCACTGCAGGAGTTTTATCTTCAGACTCAGGCGACAGACAAGATATATCTTCTCGATGACGAATTCCATAAGCTGATATATTCTGCGGCGAAAAAGGAAACACTTCATGCCATGCGTTCAAACATAATGCTTCATTTTGACAGAGTAAGGACTCTTTCTATGAAGACTGTCAAGGATACAAAGATAGTCGGTGATCACAGACAGATGCTCGAATCTATAAAGAAGAAGGATAAGGAAAGCTGCAGTATGTTAGTTGAAAAACATCTTTCAAGATACCATATCGACGAGGCTGAGATAAGAGCGGCATACCCGCAGTATTTCAAAGATTAACAATTAAACGTTAAACTAAATAATCTTATTTGTGCAAAACAACCAAATTGTATATATCAATTTGGTTGTTTTTTACGTTTAGACAAAGCAAACGCGATATGCTAATATACTTGTATACTAGTAAAGCAGATATTAACGGAGGTGTCAGATGAGCGCCGGTGAAAAAGCTTCAAAAAGTAAAGTAAAAGCACCGAAACAGAAGACAAACTGGAAAATATACATAAAGAGATACTGGCAGTTGTATTTGCTGCTGTTACTTCCTATGGTTTATCTTCTCGTTTTTAAGTATGTACCGATGAAGTATATACTTATAGCTTTCAAGAAGTACAGTATTGTAAAGAAAGTCGGAGAGATGCCATGGGCGGCTAATCACGGAATGCAGTATTTTATACAGGCATTCAACAACAATGACTTCAAGAATGCATTAAGAAACACAGTAGTGCTTAATTTGCTGGATTTGTGTATCGGATTCCCGATCCCGATCATATTTGCACTTATTCTTAATGAATTGCCGTTTAAGAGATTCAAAAAGACTGTTCAGACCATTGCTTATATGCCTCACTTTCTTTCATGGGTTATAATTTATGGTTTGGCTATACAGCTTTTCACACCAACCAACGGTTTGGTAAACATGTTTATCGAGAGACTTGGCGGTGAAGCGGTTCCTTTCCTGAACGATCCGGTAAAATGGGTTGGAACATATATCTTCCTTGGTGTATGGCAAAGCTTTGGTTGGAATTCAATCGTTTATCTCGCCGCTATAGCGGGTATATCACCTGAGCTTTATGAAGCGGCTTCGGTTGACGGAGCCAACAGATTCGAGAAGATGTGGCATATTACACTGCCGGGCATCAGAGGCACTATAGTAACCCTGCTGGTTATGGCTCTCGGAAATATCCTTGGCTCAAGTTTTGACAGACCTTTTGCATTACAAAACAACCTTGTTATGAAGTATGCAGAGGTTATATCTACATTTGTTTATAAACACGGTATCAAAGGTTTGCAGTTCTCACTGACAACGGCGGTAGGATTGTTCCAGTCTGTTGTAGGCGTATTCTTCCTGCTGTTCGCAAACTGGCTTGCGCGTCGACTTGGCGAACGCGGAATATGGTAGGAGGTGAGATTCGTGGCTAAAGACGTTAAGATAGACAAGAGAAAAGCAAAAGAAAAAGACGGGGCTGAAGAAATCTCAAGAACCATAAAATCGAAAACCACCAAGAGAGTGGACATGGTATTTGTCATAATATGTATTCTCATAAGTGCCTTGTGCCTGATCCCTATGATCAATCTGCTCGCCAGATCTCTTTCAGGAACGGATTTCTTGGTAAAGCATGAGGTATATCTCATACCCAAGGGGTTGAATTTCGGTGCATACTCTACGGTTCTGGGTGACCCCAAATATATAAGAGCATTTATCTGGACTGCGTTATTGACTGTTATATGTACGTTTGTATCACTCACGATGACAACGCTCTGTGCATATCCGCTTATATTTGAGAAGCTTAAGGGCAGAGGCGTATTCAACATCATCATAACGATAACGATGTTCTTCAACGCAGGAACGATACCGAACTACCTGCTCATGAAAGAGTTAAATCTCTTAGATAACCCGCTTGTACTGATCATACCGAGCTGCTTAAGCGTTTACAACATGATCATTATGAGAAGCTTCTTTTATGGAATACCGGATTCTTTGAGAGAATCGGCTGAAATAGACGGAGCATCATTCTTCAAGATATTGTTAAGTATATATCTTCCGCTTTCAAAGCCTGTTTTGGCTACATTGGCATTGTTTTATGCCGTAGGAAGATGGAACGGTTATTCGGATGCGTTGATGTACATGAAGAACAAGGATTTCTATCCGTTGCAGTTGCTTTTGTACAACATCCTCAACAACATCAACTCGGTTGAGGTTGCCACACAGGAAGGCTTCTCAACTCCCGGATTGTCAGAGTCGCTTAAGGCGGCGATCGTTATGTTCTCTACGATACCAATCCTCTGCATCTACCCGTTCCTTCAGAAGTACTTCATACACGGTGTAACACTTGGAGCGGTAAAAGAGTAACCTTGGAATACACGGCGCGGACCGTTATTCATATATCAATTTTTTGCAAATTTATAGGGAGGTAAAAAATGAAGAAAAAAGTTTTATCCGTACTTCTTGCATCTACCATGGTAATGTCTATGGCTGCATGCGGAGAACAGACAACTGAGGCACCTGCAACAGATACACCTGCTACAGACACAACTACAGTGGCTGAGCCTGCAGATGATACTGCAACAGAGGAGCCTGCAGAGGTTTCAGAGCTTACAGACGGTAAGTTCGCAGAGACAAGACACATCACAGTTGAAGTTTATGACCGTGGAAATGACGGCGGATCAGATCCTACAAACAACATGTATACAGAGTATATCAAGAAGGGTATGCTCGAGGATCACAACGTAGAAGTTGAGTTCGTAGCAGTACCTCGTTGGACAGAGGTTGATGAGATCAACAATCTCCTCGCCGCAGGCACAGCACCTGATATCTGCGTAACATATTCTTATCCTACAATTCAGACATACGCTAACATGGGCGGTGTTCTTGATCTTAAGGAATATGTTGATAACTACAAGGCTGATACACAGAACCTTTGGAACTGGCTCGGTGAGTCAAACATCTACTGGGATCAGGATATCAATGACGGAACACTTTGGGCTATAGAGGGTAAGCGTGCTAACCCCAGACGTATCCTTACATTCGTTCGTCAGGATTGGCTTGATGCCCTCAACATGAAGGCTCCTACAAACAAGGCTGAGTTCTACGACATGATCTGTGCATTCAGAGATAACGCAGATACACTCCTTGGCAAAGACGCTAAGAAGATGGTTCCTTTCTCAGTTTCTTACGATGTAGGCTGGAGAGCAGCTCTCCTTATCGAGTCTGAGATCGATCCCGCTATAACAGACAAAGAGTTCTACGTAAACGGATTTGATGACAGAAAGCTCACAGAAAACGGAACAAAGGAAGCTATCAGAACACTTAACAAGTGGTATAACGAAGGTCTTCTTTGGAAAGATTTCGCTCTGTACGGATCAGGCGATGCTACAGAAGACGATATGATGAAGGCTGGTTACGTTGGTGCATTCCAGCACAACTGGGATTATCCTTTCAGAAACGGTGATGATTCCATCCAGGCTAACCTTAAGAGACTTGTAGGCGACAATGCTAAGTACGTTGCAGTTGACTGCTTCGAGAACAAGGCAGGCAAGACACTTAAGTTCGGTATCTCAGAAGCTGGCGACAGAAAGATCTTCTTCCCGAGCACAAATGATGAGCCTCTTGCTTCTATGCTTTACTTAGACTGGATCTCAGATCCTGAGCATATCCAGTATCTCCAGATCGGTGACGAAGGTGTTACACACAACGTACTTGATGACGGGGCTATAGAGATAATCGCAGCAGAAGGCGATGCTATCATGAACTCAGGTCAGAATATTGACTACACAATCACATGTAACGGTCTTCATTTTGCAGATGACAAGCTCACTGAGCTTTCAATGGCTCACAGCTATGCAAGTGTAGATTCTGCGGATGTTGAGACAGCAATTAAGCTTTCTATGACAAATCCCAGATACGAGAAGAACGTTAAGGTTGCTCAGATCACAGCTGAAGACGGTATGGGTGAAGCTCTTGCATCTAAGAGAGATGAAGTATACGACACAGCAGTAGTTGCAGCAGCAGATGCTTTTGATACAACATGGGATAACGCTATGGCTGATTACCTTTCAGCAGGCGGACAGGCTATTATAGACGAGCGTACAACAGCTTGGGAAGCTGCTTACGGTAGTGCTACAAGCCTTGACTAATTAAATGATTAATAGTGATTTGAAGTGAACTATAATATGGGCGCTCCATCTGTGGTGGAGCGCTCTATTTAAAGAGAAGGTTGTGAGAAACAGATCGGATTTTAATAAAAACTGGTTTTATAAAGCATTGGAGTATTCAAAAGATGCCCTTAATTGTCCTGAAACGATAGGGGCAGATTTTGAATGTGTCAATGTGCCACATGATGCGGCGATACATGATACAGACGAGTTTTATAGAGATAAAGTATTCTGGTATGCAAAGAAAATAGGCTTCACACCGGAAGAAGACAGAAACTATATCCTGTATTTCGAAGGGGTATATATGGATGCTTCCGTTTGGATAAACGGGACGGATATATGCGACTGGCCTGACGGATATACTTCATTTTGGGTAGACGTGACCCCGTACATATCTTCGGAGGATGATCTCATCCTTGTAAGGATTGTATACAGAAATCCAAATTCCAGATGGTACGCCGGTCCCGGAATAGTAAGAAATGTATTGCTGTATGATATGCCGGACAGGTACATACTGCCTGATGGAATCGCGGTAGGGACAAGCAGAGAAGACAATCATTGGAAAATTGAAGTCGACGCGGTCATCTGTGATAAAGAATCTTGCCCGGAATACGTTGTTGGAGCAAATAAACCAGAGAGTATTGACAGGCACAATCCGGATATCGGACTGGAATTGTACGATAATAGCGGAGTGCTTATCGCAGAGAGCAGGACATCTGAGCTTTTGATTGATGATCCGAGGCTTTGGTCCGATAAGATACCTTACCTTTATTTGCTCAGAGTCATTTTATATAAGGATGATACAGTTTCTGACAGTGATGATATAAATATAGGTTTCAGAGAATTGGAATTTACCTCCGACAGTGGCTTATACATCAACGGAGAGCATACGAAACTCAAAGGTGTATGTCTTCATGATGATTTTGGCGCTTTGGGACATGCATTTCACCCGGATGCAGCAAGGCGGCAGATAAAGCTTATGAAGGAAATGGGAGCAAATGCGATCAGGGTGGCACATAATCCTCCCGCACCGGGATTTCTGGATATATGTGATGAGCTGGGTATGCTGGTTCTCGATGAGATATTTGACTGTTGGAAAAAAGAAAAAAATCCATTTGACTACGGACGCTTTTTTGACGAATGGCATGAAAAGGATGTAAAAGCCTGGATTGAAAGAGACAGGAATCATCCGAGCGTTATTATGTGGTCTGTGGGAAATGAGATATATGATACACATGCCTCAAAGGATGGCATGGATACAATGCTTCATCTTATGGAGCTTGTAGAAAAATATGATATCTATAAACATGCGCCTGCTACGCTTTGCTCCAATTATATGGCATGGGAGAATACACAGGCATGTGCCGATAAGATAAAACTGATTGGTTATAACTATACGGAGCGACTGTATGATGAGCATCATAAGGCTCATCCAGACTGGATCATATACGGATCGGAAACCTCCTCTGTTGTGCAATCCAGAGGGATATACCATTTCCCGCTCAGCCAGTCAATACTTTCGGATGATGATATGCAATGTTCTTCGCTCGGAAACAGTTCAACAAGCTGGGGAGCAAAAACTCAGGATCAATGTATCGCTACCGAAAGAGACAAAAACTTCAGTCTCGGTCAGTTTATATGGAGTGGTATCGATTATATAGGTGAGCCTACTCCGTATCATACAAAGAATTCGTACTTTGGACTTGCGGACACCGCCTGCTTTCCAAAGGATGCATATTATCTTTATAAGGCACAATGGACAGAGAACAGGACACCTGTGATACATCTTCTGCCGTACTGGGATTTCAATCCCGGACAGCTTATTGATATCAGGGTATGTTCAAATATGCATAGGGTTGAGCTTTTCAAGGACGGAGAGTCTTTGGGCTCAAAATATATAGATCATGAAAAAGGCATAAGCTTTTATGCGGATTTTCGCACCGGATACAGTGACGGATTTATAGAAGCAAAGGTTTATGACGAGGCAGGGAAATGTCTTGTAAGTGAAAGAAGAGAAAGCTTTGGCGATGTTGAAAAGCTTTGTCTGTCACAGGATACCTTTGAGGTATCTGAAGGTGAAGACAGTCTTTTCTTTGTTGAGATCACAGCCCTCGACGAACAAAATCGACTGGTAGAAAACGCCAACTGCAGAGTGGATGTATCAGTCGAAGGGCAGGGATTTTTGGCAGGATTGGACAACGGAGACAGCACCGATAACGACTCTTACAAAGGAGAGTCAAAAAGGATGTTTTCGGGAAAGCTTCTTGCGATAGTAAGGAGTAACGGACAAAGAGGACATATCCGGGTCAAGGCATCTGTTAATAAGACGGATATCCCTGTGAGAAAACTGGAGCTTGTAAGCACAGACGGATTTATATTGACACCGGATGAACCTGCGACGACCATAACCGCCACACTTCATCCCGCAAACGCCGTGTTTGATGACATTACATGGCAGATAACCAACGAGGCGGGAGTGGAGATAAAAAAAGCGGTTGTGGAAAAGGTGAACACCGACGGACTCGGGGTAAAGATAAGAGCTTTGGGAGACGGTGAATTCAAGGTTCGTGCACTGGTAAAGGATGAGAACAAAAAGACAGTTGTTATCTCCGTCCTTGATATGACAGCCAAAGGCTTCGGAAAGATGTATACAGATCCCTATGAATTTGTTTCGGGCTCATTGTATGATCGCAGTGAAGGAGATGTGGGAAACGGAAATGAGAAGGGTGTATCCACATCCAGAACTCAGATGTGCCTTATCGCATATGACAATCTTGACTTCGGCGAGAATGGTGCAAAGAGGGTTACCATCCCTATCTTCGAATTGGATAACAAAGAAACAGAGATTATCTTCTGGAAGGGTTTCCCTTACGCTGAGGATAGCAGAATATGCGGCAGGGGTGTTTACAATAAGCCGTCAAAGTGGAATGTATATCAGGAAGAAACCTTTGAACTGGATGAGGTACTGAAAGGGGTACAGACCTTTGGTATCGAACTTCACCATAAGACACATATCAAAGGATTTTGCTTTGAGAGATATAACAGGGCAAGACAGATGAACGAAGCCGCGAAGGCCGATGAGATATACGGTGATGCGTTCAAGGTTACCGGGGAAAATGTCGAGGATATCGGCAATAATGTTTCACTGGTATTTAAAAATATGGACTTCGGTTCATCACCGATAAAAAGTATAAAGATATACGGCCGTACTCTGCTTGAGAAAAACACGATTCATATCCTGTTTGAAAAAGACGGATGTGCGGTGAGACAGATCATAGAGTTTCCGTATTGTGAGGAGTATATGGAATATGAATTTGAACTCGAAGAGGTAGAAGGTGTGAATGATGTAACATTTATTTTCCTTCCGGGAAGTCACTTTGATTTTGGGCGATTTATATTCAGATAACAGAAAGAGGAAGAATAAGATGGAAATGACATTCAGATGGTTTGGAACCGGATTTGATACAGTTTCACTTAAGCAGATCCGACAGATACCGGGAGTTACGGGAGTTATCACAACTCTTTATGATACTACCCCCGGAGAGGTGTGGAGTCAGGAAAAGATTCATGCTCTGAAAAAAGAGGTTGAAGAAGCCGGACTTCATATATCAGGTATCGAATCGGTAAATATCCACGATTCCATCAAGATAGGAAGCCCCGACAGGGATCAGTATATTGACAATTATATTGAGACTTTAAGAAACCTTGGCGAAGAAGATATACATCTTGTTTGCTATAATTTCATGCCGGTTTTTGACTGGACCAGAACCGAGCTTGCAAGAAAGCGTCCTGACGGTTCGACGGTACTTGCCTACAACCAGGCAGCTATAGATGCGCTTAATCCGGAATCAATGTTTGATTCAATAAGCAAAGATGCAAACGGAGCTATACTTCCCGGATGGGAGCCTGAGAGAATGGCGCTCATTAAGGAGCTTTTTGAGAAATACAAAGGTGTTGATGAGGAAAAGCTTTTTGAAAATCTTAAGTATTTCCTCGAAAGAATCATGCCAGTATGTGACGAGTATGATATAAACATGGCGATACATCCAGATGATCCGGCATGGTCGGTATTCGGCCTTCCCAGGATAATCATCAATCTTGAGAACATCCAGAGGATGATGAAGATGGTCGATAATCCCCATAACGGAGTGACATTCTGTGCAGGTTCGTACGGAACAAACAGAAAGAACGATCTTCCGGCTATGATAAGGGCGCTCAAGGGAAGGATACATTTCGCGCATGTCAGAAATCTCAAGTTCAATTCGGATGATGACTTTGAGGAAGCGGCTCATCTTTCAAGCGACGGAAGCTTTGATCTTTATGAGATAATGAAAGCTCTGTATGATATAGGGTTTGAAGGCCCTATCCGTCCAGACCACGGCAGGATGATATGGGATGAGGTAGCCATGCCCGGATACGGTCTGTATGACAGGGCGCTTGGAGCGACATATCTTAACGGCCTGTGGGAAGCAATAGTAAAGAGCAATAAATAAAGAAATCTTGTACCAATTTTTCTCGGGAAATTGGTACAATTAATTTATAAGAATAACGAGGCAAAAACATGAAACTTAATAGTAAAGGGATAATAGATAAAAAGAAATGGCTTGATAAAGGATACAAGCTGCCTGAATATGACAGGGATGCAGTAAGAGCAAACACCGTTAAAAATCCAAAATGGATACATTTCGGGGCAGGAAACATCTTCAGGGCTTTTCAGGCAAATGTAATGCAGGATCTTCTGAATAGAGGGATCACTGATACGGGGCTCATAGTAGCGGAAGGATATGACTATGAGATCATTGAAAAGATGAACAGACCTCACGATGATCTGAGCATACTTGTTACTCTTAAGGCAGACGGAACGGTTGAAAAGACCGTGGTGGGCTCTGTCGTGGAGTCATGCATGCTTGATGAGGATAACGAAAAGGAGATAGAAAGATTAAGAGAGATCTTCAGAGCTCCTTCTCTTCAGATGGTCAGCTTTACCATCACCGAGAAGGGATATAAGACACCGGCATATATGAGCAAGGTCACAAGGCTTTTGTATGAACGCTTTTTGGCAGGAGCGCTCCCCGTAGCCATGGTGAGCATGGACAACTGCTCGCATAACGGTGACAAGCTGTACGAAGCGGTAATTGAATTTGCCGATAAATGGGAAAAGGATGGTACTTGTAAAAAGGGGTTTAAAGATTATGTTTCGGATAAGAGCAGAGTCTCTTTTCCGCTAAGCATGATCGACAAGATCACACCAAGACCGGATGCAAAGATCGAAAGCATGCTGCTTGAGGACGGTATCGAGGATCTTTTACAGGTAGTAACATCAAAGAATACGTACGTTGCTCCGTTTGTCAATGCGGAGGAGACGCAATACCTTGTTATTGAAGATGTATTCCCAAACGGAAGAGAAGCCTATGAAAAAGGCGGTATTATATTTACCGACAGAGAGACAGTGGACAAGACGGAAAAGATGAAGGTATGCACCTGTCTTAATCCTCTTCATACCGCTCTTGCTGTATTCGGATGTTTATTGGGATATACGACCATTCATGACGAGATGGATGATAAAGATCTTAAAGATCTTGTATATAAACTCGGATACGTGGAAGGGATGCCTGTAGTTGTTGATCCGAAGGTTCTCTCGCCAAAAGACTTTATTGAAGCGGTCTTAAAATTAAGACTTCCCAACCCGTTCATGCCGGATACGCCTCAGCGTATCGCATGTGATACGTCACAGAAGATACCGATAAGATTCGGAGAGACGATCAAAGCATACAGAGAAAGGACTGATCTGAGTACAGACAGCCTTACGCTCATACCTCTTGTTCTTGCCGGATGGCTGAGATATCTTAAGGGCATTGACGATAACGGGGATAGGTTTGAACTCAGTCCCGATCCGAAGCTTGATGAATTAAAGACAATGGATGTAAAGGACATACTTAAAAGGAAAGAGATATTTGCCGTAGACCTTTATGAGGATAAACTGGCTGATAAGATACTAGCAATGTATGAAGAGATGATGCAGGGAAACGGAAGCGTCAGAAAGGTATTGAAAAAATATGTGGACTCAGTGCTGGCTTGATTACAAAGCTGCCAATAAAGATGCATACGGAAAGTATTTCACTACGCTGTATGTTGACGGATTTAAAAAGGATGATGTCATATCAACAGCCTCTGATGAGCTTGCAAGAGCAAGTTTATCAATGTTTGAAAGAAGTCTTGATATAGATATAAGCGCTCCCAATAAGGGTATAATAATAAAGAAGACAGGTCAGGAATTACTTGGGTCGGAAGGCTATCATATATATGCTGACGGCGATATAGCTTATATCGAAGCAGGAACTCCTCAGGCTGTCATATACGGCGTGTTCAGGTTCCTTGCACTCGTAAGGACGGATGCTTTTAACGATAAAACTGATGTTACAGAGATACCGTCAAATCCCATACGTATGCTGGATCACTGGGACAACATGGACGGTTCCATAGAGCGCGGATATTCCGGAAATTCGTTCTTTTTTGAAAACAATGATATCATTATAAATGAAAGAACACGCGACTATGCAAGGCTTATTGCTTCTATCGGCATAAATGCCGTTGCGATAAACAATGTAAACGTAAAGGAAGCGGCAACGGATCTTGTTAATAAAAGATTTATAGACAAGGTTGCTAAGCTGTCGGATATATTTGCCTGCTACGGTGTAAAGCTGTTTTTAAGTCTCAACTATGCAATGCCTATAGAGTATGAACCTGAAAGCGCGGATCCGCTCGATGAAAAGGTTATCACCTGGTGGAAGAACAAGATGAAAGAGGTGTATGATGTCATACCGAATCTTGGAGGCTTTCTTGTAAAGGCTGATTCGGAAGGACGTCCGGGACCTTTTACATACGGAAGGACTCAGGCAGACGGGGCGAATATGTTAGCCGAGGCTATAAGACCTTACGGAGGTCTGATCATATGGAGATGCTTTGTATATAACTGCAAGCAGGACTGGCGTGATCTTAAGACTGACAGAGCAAGAGCAGGCTATGATTATTTCAGTTCTCTTGACGGTCAGTTTGCGGACAATGTGATCCTTCAGATAAAGAACGGACCGATGGATTTCCAGGTAAGGGAGCCCGTATCGCCTCTGTTTGGCGGTATGAGAAAAACAAACCAAATGCTGGAAGTTCAGATCGCGCAGGAGTATACAGGCCATCAGATAGATGTATGCTACCTAATACCGTGGTTTAAGCAGATACTCTCGTTCAAGACATATATGAACGGAGCAGATGATACCGAGTCTACGGTAGCAAACATCATAAGCACAAAGACCGGCAATGTTAAGATCGGAGGCATGGTCGCTGTAACCAATACCGGAAATGATGAAAACTGGACGGGAAACGATCTTGCTGCAGCAAATCTTTACGGATTCGGACGACTTGCGTTCAATACAGATCTTGACAGCGAAGATATAGCAAGGGAATGGATAAAGCTTACATTCTCTCATGATAAGGAAGTAGAAGATACTATAAGCGATATCCTCATGAGTTCGTGGCCTGCTTATGAAAAATACACAGCGCCTCTCGGAATAGGCTGGATGGTAAAGCCTCATGATCATTACGGCCCGAGTGTTGACGGCTATGAATATGACAGATGGGGAACATATCACAGAGCTGACTGGCAGAGTATCGGTGTTGAAAGAGGACCAGACGGTACTGACTTTGCAGGACAGTATAACAGTCCCAACAGGGAAATGTACAGGGATGCTTCAAAAACACCGGAAGAGCTTTTGCTGTTTTTTCATAAGATGCCGTACAAGCATGTACTGAGCAGCGGCAAGACGATCATACAGCATATCTATGATACGCATTTTGAAGGCTACGAAGAAGCAAAAAGGATGCGGGATGAATGGAACAGCCTCAAAGGAAAGATCGATGACAGAGCGTTTTTGGAATCAAAGAAACGATTTGATATGCAGGTTGATAATGCGCATGAGTGGTGTGATATAGTGAACAGTTATTTCTATCGCAAATGCGGTATAGATGATGAAAAGGGCAGAACGATATATTAAAGAGGGGTATGGATATGAAGTTATCGTCTTTGATAAGTGACGGTCTTGTATTACAGCGTGACAAACAAAACTGCATCTGGGGAAAGGAATGCGAACCTGGAAGCATAATTGAGATAAAGCTTAACAATAAGACAGTCACGGGTAATGCGGATAATGCCGGATGCTTTAAGATCGACCTTCCGGCTGTTGACGTCGGCGGACCATATGAGATAAGTATCAGCGAAAACGGCAAAACAGTACGTGAACTGTCAAATGTCATGTGCGGAGATGTCTTTCTTCTGGCAGGTCAGTCAAATATAGAGCTGCCGCTTTGCAGGTGTCTGGATATGTATGAGGAAGAGATCATGCAGATGAATCTTCCGAGGATACATATGTTTGAGGTCGCAAAGGAACATGAATTTAACGGTCCGGTGGATGAACTGTACGAGGGATCATGGCAGGAAGCTGTTCAGGATAAGATACTTTTAATGAGTGCTCTTGGAATCTTCTTTGCACGTTTTCACCAGGAAAGAACAGGAGTACCCGTCGGGCTTATACAGACAGGTGTCGGCGGAACTCACATAGAATCATATCTGAGTGAAGAGAGAATAATCAATATAGGAAAGATCTTAAGAGATGAAGCTGTTAAGCGGGGAGAGAACATAGAAAGCTGTAACTGCTCAAAGAATGACAGCTGCAAGGTGTGCTATGAGAAACAGCTTGCAAAGTACAAGGACAGCGCGTGGGTTAAGAGCATGTCCGAGGCTGAAGTCAAAAAGCAGCAGGAATGGTCTCAAAAGCTTGATGGCAGAGATATCGGGCTTAAGGAGCACTGGGAGAAAAAGACAACACTGTTTGAAAACGGTGAAGAAGAAAAATTCATCACTGTACCGGGCCGCTGGATGGGACCTGAGTATAACGAGCTTGAAGCTCACAGAGGAAGCGTCTGGGTATTAAAGACTGTAGATATACCAAAACACTGGCTTGATAAGGAGATAAGAGTATATCTGGGTACACTGGTCGATGCCGATACAGCATATGTTAACGGTATCAAGATCGGAAATACCGACTACAGATATCCTCCGAGAAGATACCGCATTCCCGCAGGTGTTCTTCATGAGGGTGAAAACACCATAGTGGTACGTGTCATTGCCAATGCCAGAAGCGGCGGATTCATCATAGAGATGCCGTATTATCTTTCACTTAATGATGAAAAGATATCTCTTGAAGGCAAGTGGCAGTATAAGATAGGTGGAAGCATGTATGATGAAAATACAGGCAGCTACGATGAATTCGAGGATATCACATTCCTTAACTGGAAGCCTACAGCTCAGTATAACAGGATGGTATATCCGTTAAGGAATCTAAAGTTTTCTTCAGTGCTTTTCTATCAGGGCGAGAGCAATGCCAATCATGCGTGGGAATACGAATATCTCATGATAGAGATGGTCAAGTGTCTCAGAGAACTGTTTAAGGATGATCTTGCCTTCGGGTTTGTAGAGCTTCCAAAGTTTGGCGGTGAAGACGGCCCGGATGCAGTATATGATACGACTGAATGGGATAATCTGCGTCTTGCGCAGGAAAGAGCCGCTGCCAAGATAGACAATTCTACTATAGCGGATATATATGATCTCGGATTTATGAACGAGCTTCATCCGCAGACTAAGAAGGAAGCGGCAAAGCTTCTTTATGACAAGATGTGTGAACTTATGAAATGGTGATACGGAGAATCAAATGAATAAGACATTACAGGATTTATGCAGCTACGGTGTGATACCGGTGGTTGTGATCAATAAAACAGAAGATGCCAAGCCTCTTGCAAAGGCTTTATGCGAAGGCGGACTTAAGTGTGCCGAAGTTACTTTCAGGACCGATGCGGCGCAGGAAGCTATCAGGATAATGTCACAGGAATATCCCGATATGATGGTAGGCGCAGGAACGGTGCTTACCATAGATCAGGTTGACAGGGCTGTAAGTGCTGGAGCAAAGTTTATCGTAAGTCCCGGATTTGATCCTGAGATCGTGGATTACTGTATAGACAAGGATATACCTATCGTTCCCGGATGCATGACTCCTTCCGAGGTTGCACAGGGAGTAAAGAGAGGACTTGAGGTTTTAAAATTCTTCCCCGCACAGCAGGCAGGCGGAGTTGCTATGATAAAGGCAATGGCAGCGCCTTATACATCGGTAATGTTCATGCCTACAGGCGGGATAAATGCAGACAATCTAGAGCAGTATCTTTCGTTTAAGAAGATCGCTGCATGTGGCGGCAGCTGGATGGTCAAGGCTGATCTTATCGATTCGAAAGATTTTGAAAAAATAACAGAGCTTACCAAGGAAGCGGTAAGACTTGTAAAGAGCATAAGAGGTTAGAGATGAGTAAAAAAGTTATAACAATGGGTGAGATAATGCTAAGATTATCCACGCCGAATAATGAGAGATTCATACAGGCCGATGAATTTGATGTATGCTACGGAGGCGGAGAAGCAAACGTAGCCGTATCACTGGCAAATTTCGGATATGACACGGAATTTGTCACCGCAGTTCCAGGCCAGGCAATTGGCGAGAGTGCGGTCGCTGCCCTCAGAAAATACAATGTGGGTACAAAGTATATTGCAAGATGCGGTGACAGACTGGGAATCTATTTTCTGGAAACAGGTTCTGCTATGCGCGCCAGCAATGTTATCTATGACAGGGCAGGAAGCTCGATAGCTACGGCAACACCTGATAAATTTGATTTTGATGAGATCTTTAAGGATGCCGACTGGTTTCATTTTACAGGTATAACCCCGGCTATAAGCGACAGTGCCGCAAACCTGATAAAGCAGGCTTTAATAGCAGCAAAAAAGGCCGGTGTTACGGTATCGGTGGATCTTAATTTCAGAAAGAAGCTCTGGAGCAGTGAAAAGGCAAGATCTGTTATGACTGATCTTATGCAGTATGTTGATATATGCATAGGCAATGAAGAGGATGCGGAAAAGGTACTAGGATTTAAGGCATCTAAGACAGATGTTACAAAGGGAGAATTAAATCTTGCAGGCTATGAGGAAGTATTTAATGCCATGGCCGATGCATTCGGATTTAAATATATCGTAAGCTCATTAAGACAGTCGTATTCGGCTTCAAACAACGGCTGGTCTGCATGCATCATGAACGGAAAGAGCAGAGAATTCTATCATTCAAAGACATATTCGATAACTCCTATCGTTGACAGGGTAGGAGGAGGAGATTCCTTTGCGGCAGGAGTGATCTGCGGACTTCTTGATGAAAGGAGCATGCAGGATGCCCTTGAATTCGGTGTGGCAGCTTCAGCGCTCAAGCATACGATTCCCGGAGATTTCAATTTTGTCACACGCTCAGAGGTTGAAAACCTCATGGGCGGCGACGGCAGCGGAAGAGTGCAAAGATAGTTTTTTTGACATACAAGGTGCTCCTTATTAAGGGGCACTTTCTTTTTGTCTTTTGACAGTTGATTAATTACTCATAAGAGCAAGAAAAACTTTTGTAAAAGTGAAAGGCTAAAACACTTTTTATATTGCAAAGATGGTGCTATAATTTTTATTAGCTTAATCATTCAAAGGAGGAGAACGTGATGGAGAAAATCTTTAAGCTAAACGAAAACAATACCACCATCAGGACTGAGATAATCGCCGGTCTTACAACATTCATGACAATGGCGTATATCATAGCTCTGAATCCCAATCTTCTTACGAATTTTGATGTAGGAAGTTCGCTTTGGAACGGGGTATTTTTGGCTACCGTCATATCTTCTGGTATTGGCTGTATCTGCATGGCACTGCTTGCAAACAAGCCTTTTGCCATGGCACCCGGTATGGGACTTAACAGTTTCTTTGCCGTTGTAGTTGTCAATATCGTAGGTATCACAGGTCTAGGCTATACCGAATCATTCCAGGCAGCCTTATGTATCGTTCTTATCGAAGGTATCGTATTTATCATCCTTTCGGTACTCAACATAAGAGAAAAGATAGTTGAGGGTATACCGCTTGGCATCAGACTTGGAATCGCACCGTCGATAGGTCTTATGCTCTTAAATATCGGTGTCGGCTCAAATGCAGGACAGTATTCAGAGACAGGCGGTCCTTTCTATGCTATGAGAGATTTCTTCGGTGCTCTTACCCCCAGTTATGCTCGTGACACCATGGGAAGCGCTTACGGATGGATGGTCCTTACAGTCATCACAATGTTCGTGGGACTTTTCGCAATCGTTACTTTAAGTCATAAGAAGGTTAAAGGCGCAGTACTCATCGGTATGCTGATCGCATCTGTTGTTTACTGGATCTCAGAGGCAGTATTCTTTGATACAAATCCTTTTGCATCTCTTGCTACTGCAAGCTTTGTTCCGCCTTTCGCTGACATGGCCTCAACTACACTGTTTAAGTTTAACTTTGCAGGTCTTATACAGATCGGCTGGTTCACGGTCGTTACACTGGTCATCACTTTCTGTATCATAGATATGTTTGATACCATCGGAACTTTGGTAGGTACAGCTTCAAGAGCAGGCATGGTCGATGAAGAAGGCAACATGCCCAACATGAGAGAAGCTCTTCTTTCTGATGCTGTTGGTACAGTTGTAGGTTCATGCACAGGTACTTCTACAGTTACAACATTTGTTGAGTCTGCTTCAGGCGTTGAGGCAGGAGGACGTACAGGTCTTACAGCACTCGTAACAGGTATATTATTCCTGGCATGCATGTTCCTTGCTCCCATTGCGGCAGTTATCCCGCCTCCGGCAACCAGTGCAGCTCTTATCTATGTAGGATATCTGATGTTATGCGGACTTAAGAAGGTTGATTTTGAAGATATAGAACAGGGACTTCCCGTTGCTATAATGCTTATCGCTATGCCGATATCAAGCTCTATCGGACACGGCATCGGACTCGCACTCATCTCTTATACACTTATCTGTGTATTAAAGGGAGAGGCTAAGAAGGTTTCGGCTCTTACATATGTTATTTCAGCAATCTTCCTTATCAAGTTCTTCCTGGCAGTCTAGAGAATAAATAAACAAGGGCGGCATCGTGTGATGCCGCCTTTTATAGTGCGAAAATTTATTTGCGTGATTTTCCGACTGACCAGGGAATGAATCTGTTTATAAGAATGATAAGGATCGTTTCAATGAGCATTGTGACTAAAAGGATATTAAATAAGAAGATGTATTCCTTTGCACGTGTGATATACGGATTTATCATATATGCGACTACACCGCCAAGATAGAGGATATAGAAGTTTAAATGAGTTGCCATTATGGTGAGTGAATTCCTTCCCCAGAAAAGTACAGGCTTCATTATCTTACTTGCTGGGAGCGATCTGCATATAAGGATCAGTCCAAACGAGCCGCTGAAAGCGTTTATGATAAATAAGAATACGTTGCCGTAGTCTAGGTTATGTATGTCTATGTTTGAGTTAAATTGCGAAAGGATGACATTTGATATCATCAGCAATATCCCTGTAAAAAGAGGCATGGCTTTCTTATCTGTTATCCTTTTTAAAAGGAGTTTGTACAGGATATAGGGAATGGCTATAAAGCTCATGCATATCACGAAACGGATAAGTTCAAAGGGGAAACTTAACAGAAAGAATCTGCTCAGATCGTCTCTTGATGCATTGAATACGGGCTCAAAGAAATGCCAGGTCAATATTCCGACAATGGATAAAATAACAGATATGGCAACAGCCTTGAAGTCTCCGAGCAGACTAAGAAGGCGGGAAAACAGGATCTCAGCAAAAAACAGTGTCGTTAAAAACCACAACGGTCCGCTTCCTGCAAAGGTTCCCGTACAAACAAGGTTGGTCTTAAGATCAAAAAGAGTGATCTGCTTAAGAAAGACACTTATTATATCGATAACGCTGTAGCATATGCTGAAGCACAGATAGGGGATCAGTATGCTCTTTAGTTTTTTGTGAAGAAGTTCACGCATCGTAAGATTTTCTTCGTTCTTATGAGCCATTAACATGCCCGATATCATAAAGAATAGAGGCATATGAAATGAAAAGACCCATGTTATGACATGCTCATTTACAAAAGTCGCATGTCCGAGGACGACTAGAAAAATTCCTATTCCCTTTGCAAGATCGAAGTAATCCAAACGTTTCATGAGATTAATTATAGCATTTTTGTGCAATATACACTATAATAGAAGCGATGTTTTGTTATATTGTGAATCACATCAGAGGAGATTATGAAACTTTCGGATATATACAAGAACAAGAAAAATGGAGTATTATCCTTTGAGATTTTTCCGCCAAAGAAGGATGACGAGCTTAAGGATATAGAGCCTACACTCGATATATTAAGCGAGCTTAAGCCCGATTATATCAGTGTTACTTTCGGTGCAGGCGGAAGCTCGAACAACAATAAGACTATCGATCTTGCACGCAAGATCAAGGAGGTTTATCACATCGAACCTGTGGCACACCTTACAGGGCTTGCCTATACAAAGGAAGAGATAGATGAATTCGTCAAGGAACTTGAAGATGCCGGGATAGAAAACATTTTGGCTCTCAGAGGAGATATAAATCCCAATGCACCTTCCAAAGGTGTATTTAACTATGCATCCGAGCTAATAGCATATCTTAAGCCAAGGACTGATCTGTGCATAGCGGCAGCCTGCTACCCTGAAGATCATCCTGAAAGCCCCGATCATATATCCGAGATGCACAATCTTAAGAAGAAGGTTGATGCCGGAGCTGAAGTATTGCTGTCACAGTTATTCTTTGATAACAGACACTTCTACTCGTTTTTAGAGGATGCGAGGATTGCAGGGATAGATGTGCCGATAACACCGGGGATCATGCCTGCGATAAGGGCTGCGCAGATCCAGAGGATGGTCTCTACCTGCGGAGCGATACTTCCTGTTGAGTTTAAGAAGATAATCGATAAATACGGCGACAATAACGAAGCGATGTATGATGCAGGAATGGCTTATGCAATGAGTCAGATAATCGAGCTTTTGACAAACGGCGTTGACGGCATACATCTTTACACAATGAACAAGCCAAGTGTCGCCCGTACCATATGTGACGGGATAAAGAATATAATTAATGTATAGTTTACAGAGGTGATCATTTAATGGATGAAACAACAAAGAAAGTACTGATGATAATGTTAATCATCCTCGGAGTTGTGTTTATCGCATTCGGTGCGATATTTAACTACTCTCAAAAGGATGCTCATGACTGGGAAAGTCTGGGACTTGGCGATAAAGAGACAGCAGAAGAGGCTGAGCCTGAAGCATATACACCGTTTTCTTCGCAGGATGACAATGAAAAAAAGAAGGTAGATCCCAACGCTATAAGATCGATCGTACTCAGAAACAAGGTTGATGAGGAGACCGAAAGCTACAGATTTGAAGTATATGTTACCGATAAGGATACACTTTTATTCAACTGCTGGTATCCTTCAAAGGATGGAACTATAACCTGTGTCGATGAGCCTATAAACAGATCAAGACTTGATGACATCACGGACATACTTGAAAGATATACGGTATCTACTACTATCAAAAAATACAGAGAAGCACCGGGTGAGATAAGTGTCGAGGGAGACGATCATCAGGCGCTTGAGATAGCATTCCAGGACGGGGATTTTGTTAACGTGGGATTCCCCAACGGAGCCGGTCCGGCACTTGAAAAGTATTTCAAGGATCTTGCCGAGTGGCTCCACACCAAGAAATACTAGATAAGAGGGAGTAATTTATGCCTGTCAGAATACACAACTTTATGGGACGTTTCGGATGGGAGATGCAGAAGCGTTTTCCAATGCTCAGTTCCAATGCGTACTTAAAGCTTCAGTTTGCCAGCAGGGCAAAATCTCAAAAAGGATATATCGATTATTTCAACAGCTGCAAGGAACCACCGCAGCCGCTGATATTCAATATCGAAACAATAAACAGGTGCAATTCCACATGTGCATTCTGCACAGCCAATAAACATGCTGAAAAGAGACCGTACTGTCGTATGGAGGATGAGCTCTTTTATAAGATCATCGATCAGCTGGCTGACTGGGGATTCAAAGGTCATCTGACATTATACGGAAACAATGAACCGTTACTTGATACACGTATAATAGAGTTTCACAAATACTGCAGGGAAAAGCTTCCCGAGGCATTTCTGTTCATGTCCACAAACGGTCTTATCCTTACGATAGACAAGGTAAAGGAAGTAGCGCCATATGTGGATCAGCTCATCATCAACAATTACTGTCTTGATATGAAGCTGCATGACAACATAAAAGAGATATATGAGTATGTAAAGGCTAATCCCGATGAATTTAAGGATGTTGACATACTCATACAGATGAGATATATGGAGGCGGTGCTCACTAACCGAGCAGGAAGCGCTCCCAATAAGAAGAACGACACTAAGATCATAACGGAAACCTGTCTGATGCCGTTTACAGACGTGTTTGTCTTCCCTGACGGAAGAATGGGAATATGCTGTTGTGATAACTTTGAAGTGACAAATATGGCCGATCTTAACAAGGTATCCGTAAAGGAAGCCTGGAATTCGGATATGTATAAAAAGGTTCGCGAGAGCATTTCCGAAGGCAGACAGAACTGGCCGTTCTGCAAATTCTGCGACTTTATAGATGCGGGGCTTCGCATGGATGCGGTTGCTGACATTCTGGCAGGAAGAGAAATGCACGGAGCCAGACAGTCTCTGAGAAGGAAAAAGTAGTTTTTAAAGCGCCGATCGGATTTATTCTGACTCGGCGTTTATTGTTTGATTTATGATTAAAAAGCTGATCTCAAACAAATTAATAATCGCGTTTATTGTCATAGCGATGATATCTCTTATTCTGGAGATATTTGTATTTAACCTCTCTTCGTTTAAGAGCATTGGATACGAAACACAGACTCTTGCAAGCAATGTCTCAACTGACGAAGAGTATACCTACTACACCGATACATTTACAGTAAACGGACCTGTAGTCAATGTAGACGTGGATATGGATGTCGAAAACTATGAGATAGGTTATGTATCCGTTATCCTTACAGATGAGGGTGACAAGTATGAATATGTCACTCCCGAGTATACTGTATGCAACGGTATCAGACGCAGCGGATTTTCAAATATATATCCTTTTGGCGATGTACATACAATTCAGGTAAAGGTAAGAGCCGAAGAAGGCTGTATAGCACATATCAGGAGTATCAGTATAAATGAGTATATACCGGTTGATATCAAACCCATACGCCTGATTGTTATTTTCATGATCCTTATGATGGGTTATCTTGTATTTACCCAGTCTCCGATTCATAACATATTCTTAGATGAGAAAAAGATATGGCAGTGGGTAGTGACACTTTTGGTGCTGATCTGCTTTATTATGCTCGGACGTTTTATAAACAGAGCGGATAAGATACTCCTTGACAGCCCATGGCCGCACCACAGTCAGTATCAGGAACTGGCAAGAAATCTTGAAAAAGGCACTGTTGAAATGACAGAGCAGTATGTGGATCCTGCACTCCTTGAAGTTGAGAATCCATATGATACAATAACTCTTTTGGCAGAGAATATTCCATATTCAATGGATTACGCATTTTATAACGGGCATTACTACTCTTATTTCGGAATAGTTCCGGAGTTGCTTCTTTACTATCCGTATAGAGTTATCAAAAAGGCAGATCTGCCGAACTACAAGGCGATGTATGCTTTTTATGTGCTACTCGTTGTAGGGGTATTTTTGACTATCACCGGATTTTTGAAAAGGTATGTAAAGAGCATTCCGTATGTCTGGTATATCGCTGTGACAGCTGTGATGCTGCTTTCAGCTAACTTCATATACCTTACGGCAAGATCAGATATATACAACATCCCAATTATGGGAGCTGTCGCATTTTCGTTTATGGGTCAGGGACTGTGGCTTAATTCTCTTAATGCAAAGAATCCGGTCATAAAAAAGATCTGCATCTTTTTTGGAAGTCTGAGTATGGCTCTCGTTGCAGGATGCAGACCCCAGCTTTTGCTTCTTTCGGGTGTAGCTCTGATATGGTTTATTTTCGAAGATGGCATAAAAAACAGAAAGCTCTTTACCAAAAAGAGCATTATAGATACGATCTGTTTCTGTTTACCATATATAATCGTAGCGATACCGGTCTGCTGGTACAACTATGCAAGATTTGGAAATATATTTGATTTCGGTGCAACTTATTCGCTTACTACCAATGACATGAACCACAGAGGATTTAATTTTGACAGGCTGATAAGAAGCCTGTACTGCTTCCTTTTCCAGCCGCCGACTGTCAATACGGTATTTCCGTTCCTTGAGGGATCAAAGGTGGATGGCAACTACATGGGAAGATTCTTATGCGAGTACACATATGGCGGAATTCTTACGGCCAATGCGTTTATGGTATCACTCTGGGTAATGCTTGCAACGGGATTAAAAAAGATAGAGAGGCCGATCAGACAGCTTATCATATACCTCTGTATCTGTGCAGTGATCGTGGCAGGATTTGATGCAAACGGTGCAGGAGTCTTATACAGATATACGTGTGATTTTGCCCCGTTATTTATCCTGGCATCAGCCGTGCTGTGGCTCGTTTATCTGGATAAGGGAAGAAACGTCATTGAATATAAGCATATTTCAAGGCTCGCTTATATATGCATTATACTCTCTGTTACATATGCATTTCTTACATTTATTGCATCCGGAAGTGTGATAAGTCTTGAAAACGATAACAGGATACTGTTTAATGCAATAGCGGATTATTTTAAGATCTAGGGAGATAAGGGGATTTGATAGATAACAGGACATCAAAAGTATTCAGAGGAATAGCCATACTCATGGTCATCGCCTCGCATTTTGCAGGCGGGATGTATGAGGAGTCATTTAATGAGGCATTAAGGCAATGGATATCCACATGGGGAGTTTACGGTGTGGATATATTCTTTCTGCTTTCCGGATACGGACTAGTTAAGTCTTATCAGAAAAATGGGATAGATAAGCGATTCGTATTGAAACGGTTCTTAAACAGCTATGTGCCGTATATACTGATAGTTTGTTTCTTTGCTCTGATCGATAGGAGCATTGACAGTCCAAGAGCTTTAATAAATCTGATTATCGGTTATGACTACTGGTTTATGTGCGTGCTCTTTGCCTTCTATATAATGTTCATGGTCTTTTACAGGATAGGAAAGGTTAAAGAGGTTCTTATTTCTGTTGGTGTAATAGCATTCACGTATATGTTACGGGCAAAAGGCTTTTCTCCCTTCTGGGAACTCTCAAACGGAGCATTCCTGATAGGAATTTATGCAGCGACGCTTGAAGAGAAATTTGGAGAAAAAGCAAGGGAGTTTATAATAAAGACAAATCTTGCATTTATGGGATTTGCGCTGATGATAATCTGTGCATTCTGGCATGTATTTAGTGAAACATTTGCCTCTCATATGACGGCAAGCATGATGTTTACCGTTATGACTCTAGGCCTGTGTGTACAGTTTAAGGCAGGGGGTATAATTCTGCCCACCCTGGGCAGATATTCATTATATATATATCTTCTTCATTCAAGGATATTCTGGAAATTTGTTGCATACAAGGATGAATGGAGTTATCTTAAGGGTGCGGTCATCGCAGGACTGATAGTGCTTTTTGTGAGTGTTGCGATAGGCTTCAGCATGGAATTGTGGATCGGAAGGATTAGTGGAAGAAGTGAAAAGATTAGTTAGATATTTGATGGTTATCATATGCATATCATGTTTTCTGGCTTTATTTGCCGGATGCGGCTCAACTGATGTACAGACTGAAGAAGTTATTCAACAGCAGGCAGAAGTTAGTGAAGAAGAGGCAGCTGAGCCGACATCAGAACCTGCTGTGACACCTGAACCAACTCCTGTTAAGGAAGAAGTAAAAGAGGTCACAGATTCGGGAGCCAAGGCAACTGAAGCTGCAGAAGCTACACCTGAAGTTGACGAGTTCGGTCTTTCAACAGATATAGACAGTTCAAAGATCATTAACTTTGAAGAATCAAAGACACTGTATGCTCAGACCAATGTAAATATGCGTACTGGCCCTTCTACCGATTACGAAAGCGTTGGGAATATCAAGACCAATACAGAGGTAAAGGTAATAGGAAGATACGGACAGGACGGCTGGTATCTTATTGATCTGAAAGATAAGAAAGCTTTTGTAAGCAATAACTATCTTGGTGAAGAGCAGATAGATCTTGAAGCACTTAGGGCTGAACAGGAAGCAGCTGCCATGGAAGCTATAAAACAGCAGCAGGCAGCACAGCAGGCCCAGCCGCAGCAGGAACAGAATACACAGCAGCAGGCGCAGGCACCTGCCCCTGCACCGGCAATGCCTCCTGCAGGAATACTGTTTATCGGAGATTCCAGATGTGTTCAGATGAGAGAAGCTGTCGGTGGCGGAAACAGTTCATGGATATGCGAGAACTCCAAAGGATATCAGTGGCTCGTGGACAAGGCCATAGGACAGGCTGATGAATGCGTGGGCAAGGGAACCAAGGTGGTTATATGTCTTGGTGTTAATGACACTGAAAACTGTAATAAATATGCCGAGCTCATAAACGCAAAGGCAGCGGAATGGGCAGGAAGAGGTGCAAAGACATACTTTGTATCGGTAAATCCTGTAACGGAGAATCCGTACAGAACGGAACCTGAAGTTGAAAACTTCAATGCTTCGATCGTTGGTCAGCTTTCAGGAGTTAGATGGATCGATACACATTCAGTTTTAGTGAATAACGGATACAGGATGGTCGATGGTCTTCATTATGATGCCGACACATATGTTCTGATATTCAATCTGATAGTCGGTTCTCTTAAATAGTTTACCGTTAGTTGAAAGAAGGTGAACAGATGGCGAGACGTTATGAGATAGATATGATAAACGGTCCGCTGTTTGGAAAGATAGTTTTATATACATTACCATTGATAGCTGCAGGAATCTTGCAGCTATTGTTTAATACTGCGGATATGGTAGTGGTCGGAAGGTATGCAGGAAGCAATGCTCTGGGTGCAGTAGGTGCGACGGCATCCCTTATAAATCTTTTGATAAATGTATTTATGGGTCTGTCGGTCGGTGCAAATGTTGCCATAGCTCATTACTATGGTGCGGGCAGATTTGAAGAGCTTTCAAGATCGCTGCATACGGCTATATCACTCAGCATCATCTGCGGATTCATACTGCTTGTTATAGGTCAGCTCTTTTCAGAACCGATGCTGATCCTAATGGGAACACCAAAAGATATACTTCCCCTTTCTGTAAGTTATATGAAGATATATTTCTGCGGTATGCCGGTAATGCTTTTATATAATTTCGGAGCAGCGATCCTAAGAGCGGTGGGAGATACAAAGAGACCTCTTTATTATCTGTCTCTGGCTGGTGTGATAAATGTAATACTCAATCTGATATTTGTAATAAGATTCAGCATGGGTGTCAGAGGCGTAGCATGGGCTACAAACATCTCGCAGGCTGTGAGCGCTATTCTGATAATAAGATGTCTTATAAAAAACGAAGGACCATGCCGACTCAGCCTTTCAAAGCTGTGCCTGGACAAAAAAGAGACTTCAAGGATCGCAAAGGTTGGTCTTCCGGCAGGCTTTCAGGGAGCTATATTCTCGATATCAAACGTGCTGATACAGTCAAGCGTAAACTCATTTGGAGCCATTGCTGTAGCTGGCAATACCGCAACATGCAATCTTGAAGGATTTGTTTATAATTCAATGAACTCCTTCCATCAGACCGCCATAAGCTTTACAGGTCAGAACATGGGAGCAAAGAACATGAAGCGTGTTCAGAGAGTACTATCGATTTGTCTTTTGTGCGTAACGGCCACAGGGCTTGGAATGGGACTATTAGGATTTGCTTTTGGAAGCGAGCTTTTAGGCATATATTCAACCGATCCTGCAGTCATTGCATTCGGGTTAAGACGAATGGCGATAATCTTTCCGACATACTTTTTATGCGGTGTGATGGATGTCATGGTCGGCAGCTTAAGGGGCATGGGATTTTCTATAATGCCAATGACTGTTTCTTTGCTTGGCGCATGTGTGTTCAGGATTATCTGGATAATGACGGTATTTGCTATAAATCACACGCCTGAGTTTCTGTATGTATCATATCCCATCTCATGGTTTATAACAGCAGCGGTTCATCTTATATGCATATTTACCATAGCCAGACGCAAGTATGCGCATGCTTGATGCTCTCAGTCCTGTTATGGTATAATATTTAACGATTTTATATTCGCTATATTAACGAGGTTAGAATGAAAAAGGCATTGATAATCGGAGCCGGCCCCGCGGGACTTACGGCAGCATATGAATTGCTCAAAAAGGGAGAAGACATAGATGTTACAGTCTTTGAAGAGAGCGAGCACATGGGTGGAATAGCCAAGACTGTTGATTACAAGGGCAACAGGATGGATATGGGTGGTCACAGATTCTTTTCAAAGGTTCCCGAGGTAAATGAATGGTGGGATAACATGCTCCCCATGCAGGCTAAACCGGCATATGATTACAAGACACTTGGGATAGAGGTGCCGCTTGCAGACAACGGTCCCGACCCCGAGAATGACGACAGGACAATGCTGACCAGAAGAAGAGTATCAAGGATATTCTTTAACAGGAAATTTTTTGATTATCCTATCTCACTCAAATTTGAAACACTTACAAACATGGGGCTGTTCACGACCATGCAGGTTGGATTCAGCTACCTGGCAAGTGTGATACACAAGAGAAAAGAAAACAGCTTGGAGGACTTCTACATAAACAGATTCGGTAAGAAGCTCTACAGCATGTTCTTTGAAAGATATACAGAGAATCTCTGGGGCAGACATCCCAGCGTTATAGCACCCGACTGGGGCAGCCAGAGAGTAAAGGGACTGTCTATCATTGCAATAATTAAGGATATGTTTGGCAAGATGCTGCCGGGCAAGGAGAACAGAAAGGTTGAGACCTCTCTTATTGAGGAGTTTAAATACCCCAAGCTCGGTCCCGGACAGCTGTGGGATGTTACAGCATCAGAGATAGAGAAGATGGGAGGACGTATCCTTCGTAATCATCAGGCAGTGGGAGTCATCAAGGATGAGAATGATCATCTTACAGGCGTAAAAGTAAAGCATGACGGAAAAGAAGAGATATTTGAAGGAGACTACATTATCTCGAGCATGCCCGTAAAGGATCTTGTTGCAGGCATGAATGATGTACCTAAGCAGTATGCCGATATAGCAGCAGGCCTTCCGTACAGAGACTATATCACTCTGGGAGTTCTGGTTCCCAAACTTCTTTTAAAGAACAAGACCAAGTTAAAGACCATCGGAAACATCATTCCCGACAACTGGGTATATGTTCATGACAAGGGAATTCATATGGGCCGATTCCAGATATATAACAACTGGTCGCCTTATATGATCAAGGACCTTGAGAATACAGTCTGGGTCGGACTCGAGTATTTCTGCTACGAGGATGATGAGTGGTGGAAGATGTCTGAAGATGAATTTGCTGACTTTGCTATTGCGGACATGATAAATTTAGGACTCATTTCAGATAAGAGTGAAGTCATAGACTATCATGAAGAAAAGGTAAAGAAAGCATATCCTGCCTACTTTGACACCTATGAACATATGGATGAACTGGTTGAATACTTAAGCGGTATCGACAACCTTTACTGTGTAGGCAGAAACGGACAGCACAGATACAACAATCTCGACCACTCTATGTGTACATCCTTTGAGACCGTAAAGAACATCTTAAGCGGTACAAAGGACAAGTCAAACATATGGAGTGTAAATACGGAAAAAGAGTATCACGAGTCAAAATAAGTATTCAGGGTTATAAAGGATGGAGTTTAGCAATATAGAAGAGGATTCTTTCGAAGCAAAACGCCGTGAGAGGCGTGAGCAAATGAAAGAGGAAAAGAGACGTCAGGCTGCAAAGAGAGCGATGCTCAAAAAGATGATACCTCTTATCATTGTCGGCATCATTGCAGTCATCATAATCGTAGGAGCGATCGTATTTGCGATAAGAGCTCTTTCAGACAAGCATAAGATAAAGGAAGAAGAAGCACTTCAGGCAGCCGAGGTGATCGTGCCTGAGATCCCTGAAGTCATTGAAGAGCCAGAGCCAAAAGAGCCTGAGATCATAAACATGCTCCCGATAACGGTCGAGTCTCCCCAGATGTTTGAAGGCTACAAGGTCGATGCTTCAGGAGCATATGTCGGGATAGGCGAAGAAGAGGTTCAGAGTCAGTATCTTTCTATAATAGATGCATCAACAGGAAAAGTGCTTGCTACAAGAAACGGCGGCGACAGGATGAATCCGGCGTCCATGACAAAGGTCATGACTGCACTTGTTGCATGTGAGCATATCACTGATCTTGACGATATGTTTACGATCACCATTGAAGATACGGATTTTGCTTATGTTCATGACTTAAGCTGTGCAGGCTTTACGGCGGACGAAACGGTTCCCGTAAAGGATATATTATACGGAGCGATAATGCCGTCGGGCGGAGAGTGCTGCCATGCACTTGAAAGATATGTAGCCGGAAGCGAGGAAGAGTTCATTCAGATGATGAATGACAAGGCAAGAGACCTCGGTCTTACCGGTACACATTTTACAAATTCAGCAGGGCTTTACGGGGATGATCATTATACAACGCTTTATGATATGTCAATGATCATGAAAGCAGCGATTGAGAATGACATATGCAGACAGGTTCTTCACGAGCATATGCATGTGACCAGAGCTACCGAGCAGCATCCGGAAGGACTGGAGCTTTCCAACTGGTTCATGCGAAGGATCGAGGATAAATATACAAAGACAGAAGTGATGGGCGCAAAGACCGGATATGTCGTTCAGTCCGGCAACTGTGCAGTCAGCTACACGATAGGAAGTGACGGAAAGGTATACATATGCGCCACGGGCAATGCACACAGCGCATGGCGTGCAATATTTGATCATGTTGCATTGTATGAGAAGTACGTTGAATAGGCAGATATATGCAATTAAAAGGTAAAAGTGCGTGCACGGGCTATTCCATCGGGAAGATAGCCATATACGACAGGACCGAGACAAAAGTCGTAAGGCGAAAATGCAAGGATCCTGAGGCAGAGATCGGGCGCTTTGAGAAGGCGATAGATACAGCCAAGGAAGAGTATGAAAGGCTGTATGAGAAGGCTCTCAAAGAGGTCGGAAGCAACAATGCGTCCATTTTCAAGGCTGACATGGTGCTTCTTGATGACATGGACTACATAGAATCTGTCACCAATATCGTACGCACCCAGTCCGTAAATGCGGAGTATGCCGTGGCTGTTACCATAGATAACTTCGCAAAGATGATGTCCAAGCTTGAGGACGCATACATAAAAGACAGGATAAAGGATGTCAGAGAGGTCTACAACAAGGTTATAGAGATCCTTTACAAAGGCACCTGCCGCAAAAACAAGTATGACGAACCGGTCATACTGCTTGCCGAAGATCTGACACCCGCAGAGATAGTAAGACTCGATAAGACAAATATCATAGGATTTGTGGTCAGTGAGACCAGTTCCAATTCACATACGGCTATACTTTCAAAGAGCCTTAACATACCGGCTCTTTTGGGAGTTGATCTTTACGGATATGTTGATGACAAGGGAAATATCTCCATTACAGAATCGATAGCACCGCAGCTTGAAGGCAGGATGGCAATCTTAGACGGTCACAGCGGAAGGTTCATAATAGACCCGACAGACGAAGAGATCGAAATCTATAAAAAGCGAATCAGCAAGGAAAACAAGAACAAAAAGCTCCTAGATCTTATGAAAGGCAAAAAGACAGTGACTAAATCCGGAAGAGTGGTAGGTCTTTACGCAAATATAAATAATGAAAAAGATGTTGCCGCAGCCCTTTTAAACGATGCTGAAGGAGCAGGTCTTTACAGATCAGAGTATCTATTTATGGAAAGAGAGACCGCGCCCAGCGAGGAAGAGCAGTTTGTAATGTATCGCAGGATGGCGGAGAGCTTAGGCGGCAGAAAGCTTATCATAAGAACAGCAGATATAGGTGCGGACAAGCAGGTCTCATACCTCGAATTTGGTGAAGAGGAAAATCCCGCACTCGGCTACAGGGGAATAAGGATATCTCTTGATAAGAGAGAACTGTTTGAGACACAGTTAAGAGCAGTCTACAGAGCAAGCTATTTCGGAAATATATCGATAATGTTTCCCATGATCACTTCTATCGAGGAAGTAAGGGAAGTAAAGGGGATAATCGAGCAGGTCAAGAAAGGTCTTAAAGAGGAAGGATATCCCTACAAGGACTGCCCGATCGGAATAATGATAGAAACACCGGCCGCAGTCATGATAAGCGACCTTCTTGCCAAGGAAGTAGATTTCTTTTCTATAGGAACAAACGACCTGTCACAATATACCCTTGCAGCTGACAGGACAAACACCAGGATACAGAAGTATTACAATCCGCATCATGAATCCGTTTTAAGGCAGATAAAGATGACGATCGACAATGCACATGCAAATGACTGCAGCGTCGGGATATGCGGAGAGATAGCATCCGATGCCGATATCGTTGAAAAACTTGTTGAGTACGGAATAGACGATATATCGGTTACACCGACAAACATCCTGGTAGTAAGAGAGATAATAAGAAACATGGAATAATTAAGAAACGGCCAAACATAAAAGTTGGCCGTTTTTGCAAATTTACTCTAAAGTTATCAGATAAAAGTCCGATAAACATTATGAAGCGATTAGTTTCAGACAAAATTTTTTTCTAGGAGGAGCGATTATGCGTGTAGATGCATTTGCCCAGATTCAGAGCATGTACAACCTGGGTAACAAGAACAAACAGGTTAAGACCGAGACTAACAAGAGCTTCTCTGATCAACTGCAGATTTCCAGCATAGGCAAGGATCTCAGAACAGCTAAACAGGCAGTAGCTTCATCAGCTGATGTGAGAGAGGACCTTGTTGCGGATATCAAAAGTAAGATTGACGCAGGCACTTACAGCGTTGACAGTGACAGCTTAGCAGAAAAACTTTTTGCAAAATTCAACTGCGCGATTTGACGTTTTCATTAGGGAAGGGAGTATAACCGGTGGCAAGTTTGATGGAAGAGCTTATCAATACTTTAGGACAGGAGTCTGAGCAGTACGAGAGACTCCTTAGTTTGTCTCTAAAGAAGACACCGGTTATCGTCAGCGCAGATCTCGAAGCTCTGTCTTCGATCACGGATGAGGAACAGGTGATATTATCACGACTCGCTAACATCGAAAAGAAACGCGAGGAGTGCATGAAGGATATCGCCA
>JAEEGH010001328.1_pt1 | contig 72044 bp, 63 predicted proteins | sample 9134181 | NCBI WGS metagenome assembly JAEEGH01 (sample SAMN16246544, study PRJNA631951) | gut metagenome | biome: gut microbiome; feature: rumen; material: DP-attached | host: Bos | place: Iran: Karaj | collected 2018-10 | reverse complement strand
CCAGTTCTACATAAAGATTATATGCTGCATTCACTATTTCCTCCACTGTATTCGAGGTTGTGATTGCCTTTGCTGCTGTGTAAGCACTGCTACTTGTTTCACCTATATTATCGGCTAAGGTTATGGCAGAACCTACTAATGCCATGCTTTGATTCTTTTGATAATCATCTTGTCCAACGAATCTCCAAACATTATTATTGGTTGTGTTTGCTGCAATAACTTCATTGTTATTTGAATTAGCAACACCTATTGTGCCACTTTGGAAAGTGATTGTATAGCCACCTTCTACTGAAGTAACAGTGGCAGCATTGGTTCCAGATTTATCATAGTCTGTATAAATGTAATGATCTGTGGTCTCAAATAAAATATCTTTATTTTTGGCTTTATTCAAGGATGTAAGAGTGTACTTTCCATCTGCAATCGTTACTTTGAATGGTACACCAGATTCATTTATGACAGCTTGGGTGTCCCATGCAGCTCCACGACTGAGGAACTTACCTGTTCCCACATTATACAGATAATATGTACTCCCAGATTCAGGGGTGCTGCCACTTGGTGCGACAACATGTTTAACAAGCGAAACAGAGTTTTCTTTTATCTGGAACCAGTTTGCCTTTCCGTCTGTTTTCTCAAGGCCAAATTTACATGTAGTATTGTTTTCTGTGACAGAAAAATTAAATGTTATATCATGAAAGGCTCCATCATCAATTGTAGTGTTTGTAACATCTACATTGTCTGCACCTGTACAAAAAGCTACGACATCTCCTGCAGAAGGTGGTGTGGATGTATCTGACGCATTGTTAGAAATTCCTCCAAACGCCTTAAACGTCAACGTGTAATTTCCAGAAGACAGTACGACTGTTCGTCCGATTGCCACACCAGTAGAGCCATTCGCCGGTGACCAACTTTCATATGCACTAGCCCATGTCCTGAAAGAATGTCCGGGGCCGGGGTCACCTGGTAAAGTTTGTGAATTCCACCACGCACCGGCATCTTCGTTGTCATGGTTGTTTCCACAATGATCAGCCCATCCACCATTAGAAAAAGAATTTAGGTCTCCCAGATAGGACGTAATATTTAAGTCCTCCGCGTTCACGCTCGCTACAAATCCGAGCATTAAGGCTAACAAAAAGAATAGTTTTCTTTTCATAGTAAATTGTTTTGGTTAATATTTTTGTTAGTTTATCAATTTTCTATTAATCACATCGTTATCAAAGACAACGACGTGCAGAAAACTGCCAAAACAACTCACGAAAATGTCTGGTGCGGGAAATCAGATGTCTGACAACCTCAAACAAAAAAAGCGTGAGAGCCTGTCTTTACTCATCGTTTAACTGGCTCTGGAAAACCAAAAGAGAAATCAGTAAAGATAGCAACCCCACGCCGTGTATGCAATTGCTATCGCGGCGTGGAATCACCGCGTGCTAACAAAAGGCACACGATATGGGCGTCACATACTCTCTATCCTTCTCTTTGTTTAGTGTTGAAATTTTCCAGATTTCGTTAAACAGGATAAAGCGCGGAACGCCTTGTCTACCTGGATGTCTCTCCAGGATTTTTGCCGGCCCTTGCCTTACTTAGAGGGTTTTACCGACTACCACCCGCACTCGGGTGAGGTTTGATGCAGAAACGTGCACGAATGCACATTTGCGAGAACAAAGATATACCTTTTATTATATATGTTGTTCCATTTTTTTCGATTTTTTTGCAAAAAAGTGCGATTTTTTTTGTTTTTTGCCTCAAAAAAAACACCAAAAATTCATTTTTTTTGCCGTTTTCGGCCATATCGGCCACTCGGGCCAAGCGTATTCAGAGTCCCCCTCGGGGAATCGTTTTTCTTAATAGTGCCGCCAAAACTTGGCTAAAGAATCCTCCACTCCCACACACCACGGATACCGTCAGTGATTCGGACGCGCAGATAACGGAAGGACGCATTGATGTCATCTATATGTGGTGATCGTTTCTGCACGTCGGCATGACCGCCGCAACGCTTCCACTTCTTCCCGTCAACAGAGCCTTCCAACACGTAAGCATGACCTGCTGTGGGGCGAACGAAGCAAAGTTCACTCCGACTGATGTGCATACGCTGTCCGAGGTCTATCTGAAGCCAGCAGGCCGAATCGCTGTCTTCTGCCATCCAGCGCGAACCGTTGGCATCGTCGATGGCGAAAGCGGCATCGAAATATTCCGTGCGCTGACAGCGGCGGTCGTTGAAGTAGCGAATCTTATGCGGAGCCATCGTACTCGAAGCAGTGATGTCGGCAACACGCAACTTTTCACTTTTCACCTTTCCCTTTTCACTTCCTATCGCGCCAACGCCGTCGAGCGACACCTCAACCTGACGGATGGTGCCGTCGTCGTTGAACTCCATACGATTGACGTAGGTCTGGCGGTTGGTGCTGTTGCGACTGAACTCCAAGAAAGCAAAGTAATAATCATCACCCACATTGAACACGCAGCCGTGACCTGGACCGAAGACGCCGCGCTCCACGCTGGTTGTCGAGACGAGGTCGTGCACCGGTATCTCCCAGGGACCGAGGGGCGATGTGCGACTCATCTGATAATAGTATTCGTAGTTCTCGTCACCGCCAATAGTGTAGAGATAGTAGTAGATGCCGTTGCGCTTGAAGAAGATGGGACCTTCGGAGTATTCCTTGCGGCGGGTCTCAATCTGGCGGATATCGCTGACGGTCGTCATGTCATCAGCCAAACGTGTCACATAGCGTCGTCCCCAAAAGACATAGGCCTGACCGTCGTCATCAATGAACACCTCGGTATCGATACCGCCGCGGTCGCCTTCCTGCAGCAGGGTGGCAGCCTCAGTGTACGGCTTGGTGAACTCGTCCTTGCCGCGAGCCAGACGGAATGGTCCGTCGGGACTGTCGCTGACACCCACATGCATGTAGCCGTTGACGGTCGGATAGATGTACCAGCGTCCGTCCTTGCCCTGCACGGCCTTGCTCGGTGCCCAGTATTTTTCATTGCTTGCTGATGGGAAATAAGTGCCTTCGAAACTCCAGTGCACGAAATCCTTCGACTTCCACACCACGGGAGGCCCTGATGTCTCCAACCCCCGTCCGTATCCGTCGGTAGTGGCATAGCAGTAGAAGGTGTCGCCGATAAGCTGTATACTGGCATCGGCAATCATATCAGGCACTAAGGCACGACCGAAGGGATTGGCATGCCGCATCATATCGTAATGTAGGTAGTCAACATCAACATAGCCTTGCTCACCTCGTTCGTTGAAGCAGTAGATACCGATGCGGTCGCCTCTGTAGAAGCCCCATGAGAGCTGATATTTGCCGACTTCAGTATATGTCTCACCATCGAGGCTGTAGGAGAACAGGCTCTTACCATCGAGACCCCATGTGGAACGCAGATAGATACAGGCCTCGTTGATGGCCTGGTGTCTTGTGCGATGGTCATTGTCCGTCCATTCCAGATAATTCGTGCCCTCGTGGTTCACAATGCCGAGCGAAGCACTGCTGGCGGCAAAATGACAGAGACCGGCATGAAGTCCGTCAGCTGTGTGGCTGATGTCAATCTTCACGATGACTTCGTTGTGAACACTGCGGAAACTGCGTTGGGTGAGCGTATTACCAGCCTTCAGCAGTTTATCGTTTTCCAACGGCTTGAACGCTCTCAGACGCATCCATCCCGGACGCTCTGTGAGACTCCACATCTCGTTGCGCGGCTGGTAGTTCCACTGCCATTGAGGAGCCAATAACGAGGTATCGAAATCATCACTGCGCAGAACCATTGAGCATTGACCGTTGACTATTGACCCTTTCCTGGTTGCCGGCATCTTTGCCTGCCAAACCATTGTTCCAAGATTGCTTTTCGTCCGGTCGCCCATCATCGGCCAACCATCGTGCCATTCCACAGGAAGCAGACTGACGATGCGTCCGCTCCAATCACCATGACCGTGATGGGTAAGGAAATACCATTGAGCCTCTCCCCCCGCCCTCCCCTTTAGGGAGGGAGATTCTATGATGCCGCCCTGATTGGGTTCGTTTGCTTCGCGACAAGGGAGCAGCAACTGACGCTCCTCGCTGAAACGGCCCGTCATCTTCCTGTCGCGCTTTGCCATGACATAGCGTCCCAGATGGTCGCGATGCTCACTGAAGACGAGGTAGTAGTAGCCGTCGTGATAAATGAGTTTACTTGCTTCGCGTCCGTTGCCTTCGTTGACAAGACGGGCACTGCTGCGATCTATGCTGCGTCCGTCTTTCGCCATCGGGAAGAGGTAGGTCTTGTAGCCGTCTGCGAAATGTGTACCTACAAACCAAGCCTGTCCATCGTTGTCCCAGATGGCTGAGCAGTCGTCCCATCCCGGCTCCTGCAAAAGCGGTGTGAGCGGTTCCCACGGTCCTTCGGCCCGTTTTGCCGTTGTCATGAAGAAGCCCTCGTCCGGCGTACCGAAGAAGAGATAGAAGCGCCCCCTGTGATAGCGCAGCGTACCTGCCCAGATGCCACGTCCATAGCGATCCATCTGTTGCCAACCGAGTGCAGGCGAAATCTGCGTCAGGTCGCTAACGGCATTACCGACAATCTCCCAGTTCACCAGGTCGCGTGAGTGCAGGATGGTCATTCCGGGCGAGAACTGCATGGTGGAAGATATTGCGTAGTAGTCATTCCCAACTCGGATGCAGTCCAAGTCGCTGTAGTCTACAGGAATTACGGGATTCCGATACGTGCCGTCCGTCTGCTCTCCCCATGTTTGCCAGTCACCCCAATTCACAGCATCCTGAGCGTAGCTGCTGATGCCCAGCATTGTGCAGAGTATGATAATGGATAATCGTTTCATAATCGGGTACTTTTTGCAATAAACCAGTGCAAATATACTGTTTTTTCTGCAAACATTCGTCAAAATCCTCAAATATGATACTGTTGCTAAAGAATACGCCACTTGAGACCGGCAGTAAGCCAGATGCCCGGCTGCGGCACACCACCGATATCCGTGTAATGTGTGTCCGTAATGTTATTTCCCAACACCCACACCTCGTAACGCTTCTCCGTCCAGCGCAGCTTAAGGTCGAGTGTGGCATACGGAGTATAGTCGCCCACACGGTCGTTATAGCGCACAGAGGCATTCAGCCCCAGTCCGCGCCACATGGTCCAGTCTGCCGTCACCACCAGTTTATGCCTCAGATATTCCATTGCATAGTTGCTCCGATACACAGTCCTCTCATCATGACGCACCTGATGCAGATATGTGTAGGACGCTTTCGCCAACCACATCTTGCCTCTCAACGCCACGTCCGCCTGCACACCCATATTGTCCAGTTCAAAACTGGCAGAATGGAAGGCGTCGTCGGGGGAGAACATCACCCAGTCGATAAGCCCGTGACCCCTGTGATAGAAAGCGCGACCGGAAAACGTCCCCGATACCCCGCGCACTATATCATCCTTCTTGTACTGCACGGCAAGCGACACGTTGTGTGTCTTCTCCATCGGGAGTCCGCTGTTGCCTTCATGGGTGGGCGACTTGTAATACAACTCGGTGAACGTCGGGAGGCGGTATCCACGGTTATACCCAAGCATCAGTTTCCATCCCTCTCCGGGACGCCATGCCACATCCACACCGGGATAGAATCCCGGGCTTGCCGATGTGGCTCCTATCACGCCCTGCCCCGTCACTCCGGCAGAGAGCGTCCAAGAACCCAGAGTGACGTTGTGCTCCAACGTAAGGCGTATACTCGTTCGTGATGTATCTATCTCCGCCTTGCTGTAACGTTCATGTCTCACCTCAGCAGCTACTGCAGTCTTGCCTGCCACCCATTGCCACCACATCTTCATCTTGCCGCCAAGGACGTTGGTGCGATGCTCGTTCTCACCGGTATGTGTGTCGCGGACAAGCTGATAATGATCATAGTCGCGCTGCCAGTAGAGGTCAGTTGACCAGTTGACAGTTGTCGAGTTGACAAGTTGGTTGAAATCTGCTCCTAAGGAGGCCATGAGACGCATATTCTCTTCCCACTGGTTGGGATACTTTGTGGAATAGAACGTGTTTGCACCGTATTGTTTCTGAGAGTACCCGGCCTGCCATCTCAATATATTCCACCTGCCGCTGTGAAAGGCCTGCGTCTTCCAGAAGTCGCTGTTGTCCACAGCACCGTCGCTGCGGCTGTAGCCTCCAGATATACTTCCCCCTGCAAGTGCCGCTCTCGCACTGCCTGCCACGGTCGCATACTGACCGCCCTCACCGCGCAGTTCCACTGTCCTGACGGTATCCTTGTGCGTCACGATATTGATGGCCCCTCCGTAACTGCTCCCCCCATACACTCTGCCTGCCGCTCCTTCCAGCACCTCTATCCTCTCTATATCCTCCAGCGCTACAGGTAAATCCATAGCCAGATGGCCGGTTTGGGGATTGGAGATGTTCACGCCATTGAGCAGCAATGTCACCTGGTCGTGCGTACCTCCATCAATAGAAACGTCCGTCTGCACACCATAAGGGCCTCGCTGACGGACATCCACACCGCTGAAAAGTTTGAGAAGATCATTCACACTCTGTGCCCCAGAGCGCAGAACATCCTCTCTCTGAAGCACAGAAACCAATCGCACCTGCTCCAATTGTGTGAGCGGTGCAAGCGTCGCTGATACGGTAAGTTCCTCCAGTTGCTCACTTTCTTCCTGCATGCCCTCTGCATCTGCGGGAGCAGCATCACACATCGGAGCTGCCTTGACAAATGACACACTGCCGAGAGTGGCCACTGTCAGTACACCGATGCGCACCTCAAGGGCAAGACTGCGGAATGCGCTCCACGCCTTCCTCTGGAACTGGCGAAACGTAACCGGACGACCTACGTTTCTGTTTTTTTTCATTATAACTTATTTATATTTATCACACAGACTGCTGTGTATTGCATCATACACTTTCTGCATAAGTTCCTCACGGTTTCCCTCCACGGGAATTGCCTCATGTATCGTGATGGACAGCGGCACACGGTTCACCAGATTGAGTCCCTTCTGTCGCGGCAGGGCATCAAAACTGCCGTTTATCGTTATAGGCACAATCGGAAAGCCCGCATTCTGTGCCAACACAAAGCCTCCTTTTTTGAACTCATTCATATGTCCGTCCCACGTGCGCATTCCTTCCGGAAAAAGACACAGGCTGAAACCCTCTTTCATCAATGCTGCCGCTTCTCTGCAAGTGCGGCGCACAGCACCGGCGTTTGTGTTGTCGACCATGACGAAACGGGCTCCGCGACATGCCATACCAAAGAGGGGTACATCACCAAGTTCCTTCTTCATCATCCATTTGAACTCACGACCGAGATAGCCGTTGAGCATGCAAATGTCGAGCATACCCTGATGGTTGGCCATGAAGACATAGTGCTCTCCGGGCTTCAGGTGCTCCCGTCCGTGCACCTCCACCTTCAGCAGCAGGAGCCAGCAGAGTCCCCGTGCCCACAGACGCGGGAAAAGTCCCGTACCCAAACGGTGTATTCTCAACACACAGAAGAGCCACATCAGGAACAGCAACACCATGCACTGAACGAACAACAGCGGCAGAATCAGTATCTGATATATCTTATACACCTTGAACCTTAAAAACTTGAAACCTGAAACCTGAAACCTGAAACCCTACTTGTCTTTCTTCCCGAAGACAGAGAAGTGTACATAGCGCTTCGGATGAGCCTTCAGGTCTGTCACCAGCGAGTCTGCCGACTGCACGGTATGGTTCAGGTTGTCATACAAAGCACGGTCCTTCATGAGCGCACCCAGTGTCCCGCTCGGATCCTGTATGGCCATCACCATTGCATCCACATCCTTGATAGTCTTATCCACCGACGCCATCGTCTGCTGCAGATTCATGCTATTGAGAGTGCCCATGAAGGTGTTGATATTCTTACCCACATCATTATACGTGGCCGCAAGTTGCGGCACGTCCTCTCCAAGCAGATTGTCGAGCTTTTTTGTGGCGACAGCAAGATTGGCAGTTATCTCCTTTATATTATACAGTGTGGCCTGCAAATTCGGATCTCCGACAAGGCGGTTGACAGTAGTTATCAATGTGTCCACCTTCCTTATCACGTCATGCAAATCAGGCACCACGTCACTGGCTTTCTCCATCACGCCCAGGCGCTCCGAACCGGGTATCGTGTCTCCCGGATGATACACATTCATGCTGTCTCTGCCCAATATCAGGCTCAACGTTGATGCTCCCATCAGCGATGTCTCAATGACTGCTGTCGTGCGCATCGGCATCACCAGGCGCGGGTCCACACTGACCTCCACAAGGATGTTTCCCGGCTTGCGAAAGTTGTAGATGAGGTTTGTCACACGTCCCACGGGCACACCGTCGGCATATACGTGACTGCTCTTCGCTATCGCCTTTGCATTCCTGAACGAGATATAATACACCTTGTCCATGTGGAATACGCTAAGCCCCTTGAGGAAGTTGATACCCATCACCAGCACTATCAGCGCAATGGCACCAAACAGACCTATTTTTACCTCCTTCTTCATCTCCTATGTGTTATTTACGATTTTATTTCTTGTTCTTGTAGCTCTTGAAGGCATTGAATATGCTCTCTGCCATCGCCTGCTGTCCCTTCTGGGTGTTGAGATACTGCTCTTCATCGGGCGTTGAGATATATCCCAGCTCTATGAGCACGCTGGGCATTGATGTCTCTCTCAGCACCAGGAATCCTGCCTGGAACACACCCTTGTTGATACGTCCTGCTGTCCTCGAAAACTGCTGCTGCACCTCCTTGGCGAACGATACGGAAGATGCCATATTCTGGTCCTGCATGAATTCGAAGATGATATACGACTCCGAACTGTTGGGGTCGAATCCCTCGTACTTCTGTTCGTAGTTGCTCTCCAGTGTGATGACGGAGTTCTCTCGCTTTGCCACAGCCAGATTGTCGGCTGCGCGGTGCATACCCAGCGTATAGGTCTCTGTGCCGCGACGTATTATCTTCTTAGGCATGGCATTGGTGTGCACAGAAATGAAAAGGTCTGCCTTGGCCTTGTTGGCGATGTGTGCCCTCTGATGCAATTCGATGAAAACGTCCGTCTTTCTGGTGTACACCACCTTCACATCGGGACAGTTCTTCTCTATCATCTCTCCAAGCTTCAATGCCACAGCCAGATTGATGTTCTTCTCCTTCGATATCTTACCCACGGCACCGGAGTCCTTGCCTCCGTGTCCCGGGTCAATCACCACAGTATAAGCTCCTGCCAATTGAGCGCACAGCAGTGCCGCAACAAATACAAAAAGTCTCATTATCCCTCTCATGGCAGCACTTTCACAACTTTCTTAACTGGTTTGAAGAAACCCGACGTCACCTGCACCTGACTGCGGCCCTTCTTCTGCCCGGAACGCAGAATGATTAGCAGACGACCGTTGTTCAGATGACGCGTCATCGTGGTGATAACGGCTTCACTCACATTCATCAGTCCAAAGTAGGCAAAGCCCGAATGTATCACGTGACTCTCGGGCATGAAGAGTTCGTCCGTATAATGATCGCCGTTGTCGAGCGTCACCAGTTCGGAGGCACCGCTCACGGTCACAGTCACTTCCTCGTTGGCTGTCGGCACCACACGTCCTTTGGCATCCACCGCCTTTATCCAGAGATACTTCAGCGACATTCCGTCGGCAGTGAACGAGGAGCCCGGCAGGATTTCCTCTTCCTCTATCTCCAGACGCTCTGCGTCGCCTGTCGTTTCTATCTCGTGGCGTGCCACTTCCTTGCCGCCGTTGTAAGCCACAGCAACCACACGGCCTCCCTCGCCGTAAGGCACCTGCCAAGCACACACACCACGACGGAACACATCCGCGGTGTCGTTCTTCAGGCGTCCCTGCGATGCTCCGTTGACAAAGAGTTCCACCTCTTCGGCATTGGTGAAGGCGCATACCTGCTTCCTGCTTCCTGCAGGCCAGTTCCACGATTCGCTGTAAGTCTTCTGACCCACCTTCACGTCATTCCAGTCAATACTCTCACCGCCGTCCATCACCCCGATATGCACCACAGGTCTCTCCGGCTCGAACGCACCCTTCACGAGGTAAGCCTGCGGATAGGGTCTCAGCGTGTGAGAGAACCAGCTGTAGTTCCAACCCTTTTTGGGCCATTTGTTCGACTCGCCCCAATACTCTATCGCACCCCAGTAAGCCAGACCTACACCGCGCTCCCTGTTCATACCGTAATAGGGAGCCACGAGTTGGTTGGTCACAGCCTCACTCTGGAAAAGTATCAGGTTGGGGGCATACTTATAGTATTCAGGGTATGCGTCCCACTGGTAGTTGAACGAGTTCACTTCTGTGGCTACGCCCAGTTCGGGTGCCACTTTGTATGTCTTGAACTCCTTCTCCTCTCTGATACCACCGGCACGGGCAGGGAACTGTGCCACCGTTGTCGGACGTGTGGCGTCGTAGCGCTTCGTCATCACGTCGAACACCTTGTATGTCGTGATGCCCCAGTCGTTGGTATCGTAGCCCGACCAGTCGGGGCGTGTCTGCAGTTCGTTGCCAAGACTCCACAGCACCACAGAGGGACTGTTTCTGTCTCTCTTCACCCATTCCCTGATAAGTGATGGCCACAGCGACATGAACGGCAAGCGACCGCCCCAGTATTCGTCGTCGCTCCACTTGTCTATCAGTTCGTCCACCACGAGCAGACCCACGCGGTCCGCAATCTTAGTGAAGTTCTCGCTATAGGGATTGTGCGAGCAGCGAATGGCATTGAATCCGAAAGCCTTCATCTGCCTCATCTGACGCTCTATGGCATCGTCGAAGGCTGCTGCACCCAGAGCACCCAGGTCGTGGTGGTTGGCAATACCTTTGAGGAACACCTTCTCACCGTTGAGTTTGAAACCGAAGTCGGTGCCGTACTCTATCGAACGTATACCGAACTCCGTCTCCTGCTGGTCCACCAGTATACCGTCGTCAAACACATCAGCCCGGCAGCGGTAGAGATAGGGATTTTCCGGGCTCCACAGCTTCGGTTCCAGTACCTTCATAGGCATCAGACGCAGTTCGTCCGTGGTGTGCTTTGTAAGCTGGTTCATCGTGTCGCGTGCACTGACAATCTGACGACCGTCTGCCGTGAAGAGCGTAGCCACCACCTCTATGTGGTGCTTGCGGAAACCGCTCACTTCCACCTGCACCTGCACGGTAGCTTCCTCGCTGCTGACTTCCGGTGTGCAGACATACAGACCGTGACGGGCTATGTGCGTCGGGTTCTGCACCTTGACGAACACATCACGGAAGAGACCTCCTCCTGTGTACCATCTGGAACCGTTCCTCTTGCCCGTAGAGGCATACACTGCCACCACGTTCAGGGTGTCGTAGCGCAATGCCTTTGTCACGTCACACTCAAAACCGCAGTATCCGTATTCCGTGCTGCCCACCTTCCTGCCGTTCATGTAAACGTCGCCGTAGTACATGATACCTCCGAAATCCAGCATCACCTGCTTGCCCATCCACAGGGAATCGGCCTTGAACGTCTTGCGATACCATCCTTCGCCCATCGGTTTGAAACCGCGTGCTCCACCTGCCTCTTCCTGCCAGGGCAGTTCAAACTGGAAATCGTGCGGCAGGTTCAGCGTGCGCCACGACGCATCGTCAAATACCACTTCGGGAGAACCTTCCCCGTGTTTGAACTTCCAGTCGAAGTTGAAAAGTATCTTCTGTGCATGCTTAAAAGACGTCAGTGGTGTGTTCTGTTCCACTTGCGCCTCATGTTGCTTCTGATATTGCTGAGCATGGGCTGCACAAACACACCATACAAACGCCGTCAGAAGTGCTATAAGTGTTTTTTTATTCATACAAATGTACTATTTCCGCGCAAAGATACGGAAAAATTTTGCCTTTTCTGAGATTTTCTATATATTTGTCACGCAAAAACACGAAAAACTTATCATAAATTTCTAAGAACTCATGAAAATTCTTCTTACTGGAGGTGCAGGTTTCATTGGAAGCCACACTCTCATCGAACTCTCGGCAGCCGGTCATGAGGCCGTTGTTGTGGACAATCTCGACAACTCTTCTCCCAAGTGTCTTCCACGCGTTGAGAAGATTATCGGAAAGAGCGTTCCCTTCTACAAGGTGGATATTCGCGACAGGGAAGGTCTGCAGAAGGTCTTCGACGAACACAAGTTTGACGCCTGCATCCATTTCGCAGGTCTCAAGGCTGTGGGCGAAAGCTGCGTAAAGCCTCTTGAGTATTACGAGAACAACATGAACGGCACGTTCTGCCTTCTCGATGTTATGCGCAAGAACGGCTGCAAGAACATCATCTTCTCCTCCTCTGCCACCGTTTACGGTGATCCCGCAATCATCCCCATCACAGAGGATTGCCCCAAGGGTCATTGCACGAACCCCTACGGACAGACCAAGTCCATGCTCGAGGAAGTTTTGATGGACGTTCAGAAGGCTGATCCCGAATGGAATGTTGTTCTGCTGCGCTACTTCAATCCCATCGGTGCTCACAAGAGCGGCACAATCGGGGAGAACCCCAACGGCATCCCCAACAACCTCATGCCCTACATCACACAGGTTGCAGTAGGTAAGCGTGCTGAACTCGGTGTCTTCGGTAACGACTACGACACTCCCGACGGAACAGGTGTACGCGACTATATCCACGTGGTAGACCTCGCAAAGGCTCACGTAGCAGCCCTCCAGAGCATCGAACGCAAGCAGGGTATCGCCATCTACAATATCGGTACCGGTCACGGTTATTCCGTGCTCGACGTTGTAAACGCCTTCATCAAGGTCAACAATATCGATGTGCCTTATAGCATCAAACCCCGTCGTCCGGGCGATATCGCAACTTGCTACTGTAACCCCGAGAAGGCTAAGCGCGAACTCGGTTGGGAGGCAGAGTACGGTATCGAGGATATGTGCCGCGACTCCTGGAACTGGCAGAAGAACAATCCCAACGGTTTCGAATAATCCTCAACAAAAGTCAGGATAGAAATAGAGCCCAGCAGAAATGCCGGGCTCTCTTTTTATCTCTAAACTCTAAACTTTAAACTCTAAACTCTCAACTTTACTTCACGTCCAGCTGTTCGTACACCGAGTTGTTGGACTTGTACTCCGGCACGATTTCCTTCATCTTCTTCACCGTTGCCATATTGTCATAGTGAGTTGATATCTCGATGAGATCGTCTATCTGCTTGCAGACTTCGTTATAGTCATACTCCCTCACTTCTGCAATACGTATCTTTTCATGGAACGTGGGCTTCGTACCTTCCTGCTCGTTGAGCACCTCTTCGTAGAGTTTCTCTCCTTCTCGCAGACCGGTATACTCTATCTTCACGTTCTTGGCTCCGGAAAGGGCTATCATGCGCTTTGCGAGATCTGCAATCCTCACCGGCTTACCCATATCGAAGACGAATATCTCACCGCCGTTACCCTTTGTGCCGGCCTCCAGCACCAGTTTGCATGCTTCCGGAATCAGCATGAAGAAACGCACGATACGCTCGTCTGTCACAGTCACCGGGCCTCCGTTCTTTATCTGCTCCTTAAACAGGGGAATCACGCTGCCGTTGCTTCCCAGCACATTTCCGAAACGGGTGGTCACAAACTGAGTGGCGGTCTTGCCTTTCGTCCTGTCGTAAAGACGCTCCTTCATCAGTTCGCGGTTAAGACTCTGCACGTATATCTCACAGATACGCTTTGAACATCCCATCACATTGGTGGGGTTCACTGCCTTGTCGGTGGATATCATGACAAATTTCTCCACACCGTATTTCACACTCATGTCTGCGATGATCTTGGTGCCGTAGATATTGTTCATCACCGCCTCGCTGGGATTGTCTTCCATCATCGGCACGTGTTTGTAGGCTGCTGCATGGAACACATACTGGGGACGGAAACTGCTGAAGACCCCTTCCATACGGGTGCGACGGCTTATACTCGTCACTACAGCCTCTGCCTCAACATTCGGGAAATCCCTGCGCATCATCAGACGGATATCGTGCTGCGGTGTCTCAGCCTGGTCTATCAGCATCATCTTGGCAGGACCGAAAGACGCTACCTGGCGGACTATCTCTGCACCTATTGAGCCCGCAGAACCCGTAATCAGCACGCGCTTGCCGACAATCTGTTCTGCTATGGACTTCATATCCACATGGATTTGCTGTCGCGGCAAGAGGTCCTCCACGCTCACCTCCTTCATCTGCATGCCGCTAACCTCCTCGTCAGACAAGTGACCGTCCTTGATACTTGCCTCCTTGGCCGGTTGCGTCATATATATCTTACAGCCTGCACCTATAAGGACATCCTGTATCTCCTGATTATTGCGGAACTCGTCCACACGCAGCGGACTCACCAGCACCGCCTCTATCCTTTCCTTCTTCACCACATCGGCAAGGTCATCATTGATGCTATATACCTTGCGTCCCATCACTCGCAGATTTCTTGTTTTGTCATCGTGCGAGATGAATCCGCGCAGAATGAATTTGCGTGGCTTCTGCGTGTTGATATTCTTTGCTATGCCCACTCCGCCCGACAAAGCTCCGTAAACCAACACCCTTTTTGCACGGGTGTCGGAAATCATCACCTCATACAGCGTTTTTATGAGTATACGTACCAACCACATCAGCAGCATGGACAGGAGACCCATTGTTATCGTCTCTGCCTGCGACAGGATTGCCCATTTGTGCAGTCCGAATATGTTGTTCATGATGTACGAATACACGAGGGCTATTATCGTCGACTGCATTGCACAGTAGGCCACCCGCATCAGATCGTTGAACGAACTGTAACGTACAATGCCCGAATAGGTGCTGTACATACGGAATCCTATCCAGCTTATCACCATATATACCAACATGGTATGCAGCAAGGCAAAACGCTCGTCCAGTGTCACTCCTGTCCTGTTGAATACCCAGAATACAAAGACACCGCATATATAAACAATTATACTGTCCAAAGCGAGCAGACACCAATAAGGCAGAGATTCCCTACGAAAATACCAACCTAAAAGTCTTTCTATCCAACCTTTCATATATGTATATCACATTTTGGTGCAAAAGTACAACTTTTTTTTCTTCCGACATTACATATCGGTTATTTTTTACCTCTTTATTGCATAAAATGCATAGCATAGCACCACAACAAAACAGCCCATGGGCACCATGTATGATATGTTTGTACCTGCCGCATCACTCACCATTCCCTGCAATGGAGTCAATAGCGCACCTCCGAGAATTGCCATTATCAGGCCGCTCGCTCCTATCTTGGCATCACCTTCACAACCTCCCTTTGCAGGGTTCTCCACATCTCCCAGAGCAATACCGTATATAGTCGGAAACATCAGACTCATGAACACACTCACCAGCACCAGTGCCACCACTGCCGTCCTGCCGGAACTTATCACCACCGTCATCGCAGACACCGCACTCAACACGGCTCCCGCTGCCAGCAACGATTCCGGAACAATCCATCTCATCATCCATGTGTATACGAAACGCGACAGACAGAACCCTATTATGGACATCAGATATATCGTCGCTGCCTCTGCCTCTGAAACAGCCAGTTCCATCATCACGAGACGTATCGTGAAACTCCACGCTCCTATCTGTGCTCCCACGTAGAAGAACTGGGCCACCACGCCCCAGATATATACGCGGTTGTGACACAACCTGCTTATAGAGCTCATGGTTGAGTGTCTGCTGTCGCTCTCTGAACTCTCAACACTAAACTCTAAACTATTATCCGGCATATTGACAAAGAGCATCACTGCCATTATCACCAGCAGGACGACACCCACTCCGGCATACGTACCGCTCACACTGTAGAGCGAAATATCCTGCAAGATGAAGTATTTGCTCACCATGATACCCATGATGCTCCCGATGGGATTGAAGCTCTGTGCGATATTCAGCCGTCTGGTTGCCGTCTCGGGACTGCCCATACTCATAATGTACGGATTTGCCGTTGTTTCCAGTACCGAGCACCCCGCTGCCATGACATAGATGGCAACGAGATAGAATGCGTAGCTCTCCGCTTCCGCTGCCGGCAGGAACAGCATTGCTCCCGCTGCGTACAGCACCAGTCCCATTATCACCCCGCTCTTGTAGCTGTGCTTCCTGATGAACAGCGCTGCCGGCAGTGCCACACAGAAATAGGCTCCGTAGAATGCCATCTGTATGAAACTGGTCTGCGTGTCGCTCATCTGCATTATCTTGCGGAACGCGGCCAGCAGAGTGTCCGTCATGTTATTCGCCAGACCCCACAGAGCAAACAGGCTCGTCACCAGCACAAACGGCAACAAGTATCTTTTCTCGATAGTTTTCATCACATCCCAGGACGGTGAATCGTTAGACGAACAGCTTCAGGATGCGCGGCGGCAAAAGACGACACGTCGTCCACCACACATGCGAGATAACCGCCTCCACCGGCTCCCGGCATCTTCCATGCCAGTACACCCGGCACCTTCGACCACTTATCTATATACTCCTGCACGGAACCCTGTATCATGGCCGGAAACATTGCCACCTGAGCATCGAAACTGGCTTTATATGCTGCGGCAAAGGCCTTCAGGTCCTTGTTCATAATGGCCTCCCAGCAGTCGTCTGCCGCCTGGGCAAGAGCCTTGACTTTCTGTTCTGTGACATCTTTGCCTTCCACCACACTGCAGCCCGGTTTGCGCGGTTCCATCGGTATCATCACCAGATGACTCTCCAACCAACTGAGCACGCCCTCGTCCTGACAACTCTCTATCTTCTCGGGCCAGAAACGCTTGTCGTAATAGTGACGGCAGAGCCCTGGGACGCAGATACCTATTGAGTCCTGTGCACCGCTGACTATGCCGTCACTGCGCTCGGGGTCGTTCTCAAAGCAGAACACCAGTTTCGCCAGCATCTCGGGATTCATGTTGGGCAACTGATACGGCCATATCTTCTTTATCATATTGCGGGTACTGGTGCTCAGTCCGCAACGTTCCCGAACCTCGAATGTAGGTTCCAGCGAAATCGTTATCGCCCACCCCGGTGCGTATTGTGACACATACGGCTGATCTATCCAGGTGCCGGCCAGGTCCAGACGGGTGGGTATCCTGCTTTCCGTCTTCTTCAGGTCCGTGGAACTCCTTGCTGCCAGTCCCTCGTGGGGGTCGCGTTGCAGCACGACGTATTCTATCCCGCGTTCTTCGCACACCTTTCTCTTGGCATCACTGCCTCCGTCGCTGTTCACCACCAGAATGTCGGGCTTCACTATGTCCAGCGTCGGCAAAAAGTCAAGTATTCCGTCTCCCTGATTGATGTATGCATCCTTCACGTATCGTATACTCTTCACCATAAACAGGCGCTCCTGTTCGCTATACACCGTCTTGTGGTGCTTGTAGCCCTCGATGGTTTTATCGCTTCCTATACCTACATACAGGTCTCCATACTCTGCAGCCTGTCTGAAGAATTCCACATGTCCGCTATGCAGCAGGTCGTAACAACCGGAAACAAATACTTTTCTAATCGCCATACGTTTCGGGAATCAATAATTCTCCGCCTTGATCTGAAAGTAGCTCTGCGGATGGTTGCAGGTGGGACAGATCTCGGGGGCCTTCTTACCGATGACGATATGTCCGCAGTTGGCACACTGCCAGATAACATCACCTTCGCGAGAGAATACGATAGCGTCCTCGATGTTCTTCAGCAGTTTGCGGTAGCGCTCCTCATGATGACGCTCTACAGCACCCACCAGTTCGAATTTCGCAGCAATCTCGTCAAAACCCTCCTCACGGGCCTCCTTGGCCATACGGGCATACATATCCGTCCATTCGAAGTTCTCACCGTTGGCTGCATCGGCAAGGTTTGCCGCTGTATCGCTGATACCTCCGTTGAGATACTTGTACCACATCTTGGCGTGCTCCTTCTCGTTGGCAGCCGTCTCCTCGAAGATAGCGGCAATTTGCACGAATCCGTCCTTCTTGGCCTTGGAAGCGAAATACGTGTACTTGTTTCTGGCCATACTCTCACCTGCAAAAGCCTCCTTGAGGTTCTGCTCGGTCTTTGTTCCTTTTAAGTCTTTCATAATGAAATGGTTTTTGGTTATTAGTTGACAAGTTGACGAGTTGTTACTCTTACCTCTTACATCTTACTTCTTACATCTTACCTCTTACATCTTACCTCAAAAACGCTCCCACGCGTTCTTTATATCCTTCAGTATGATTCTTATACGACAGGGCATGGGCAGTGCCGGGGACAATCCACAATTCCTTCTTTGAAGGCTTGGCATCGTAGAGACGATAGGCCATCTCAGTGGGTACGAATCTATCCTCTTCGCCGTGAATGAAGAGCATGGGATAAGGAGATCTCGCCACCTGACGAAGCGCAGATGCCTCACCAAAGCTCCACCCGTAGAGCAGTTTACACAGAAGACTGCCCGTGTACATCAGCGGGAACTGCGGCAAGCCGAAGCGGTCACGCATCTCCTTGGTGAATTCGTCCCAGACGCTCGTGTAGCCGCAATCGTCGACGAAACGGACATCTTTCACTCCTTCCGGCATTTCCTCTGCAGACATCATCATTGTAGTGGCACCTCCCATTGACACCCCGTGAACCGCCATCGTGTCGCTCTTGAAGAGTTGCATCCAATGCAGCATATCCTTCCTGTCGAGCCATCCCATACCGATCGCCTCCCCCTCACTCTGTCCGTGGGCATGGAAATCCGGCACCACCACATTATAACCGAAATCGCGCTCGTACATCCTGGCAAGGAAGAGGAAATCAATGGAGCAGCCCCGCCATCCGTGCAGCACAAGAGCCGTCTTCCTGCTCCCCCGCCACACATAGAGGGCGTGGTGGCGCTCTCCTGTGGGCATCGTCACAAAGGTGTCACGCAGAGCATTGATGCTGCGCAGGCTGTCCACCCAGGGACGCGTTTCGGGATAGAACTCGAACAGGCGGCGGTAACTGCCCTCCGTATCCTGCCTCCAGGGATTGGGTCCGAGGGAGTATTTCAGCATGAACACACTGGCGCCTGTCACGACGATGATTACCAACATCACGACGAACACAACAGCCCATGTTATCACCCGCCTAATTTTCATGCCTTATTTTTGCTTTTCGCAACGCTTTTGTCCATTTCTGTCGTAAATATACACCTTATATATAAAACAACGTGTTAAATTGGGAATATTTTTTGCACATGTTATAAGAAAGTCGTAATTTTGCGCCCATAATTGACAAAAAATACAATGAAATGAAAAAGTTTTTCTTATTTTTTGCACTTGCTGCGCTTGTTGCAAGTTGTAGCAACGACAACAACGACGTCCCCAACGCAGAGGAGCCTCAATACGACACCTATGCTTCTCTGCCCGAGACTGATATCTTCGTTCAAGGCCAGTCGCTGCGCTCCAATGTGTCTATGACTAAGGGCAACTACAAATGGCCGAATGTCAACGAAGCTGAAGGCTGGGAAACCGCACGCTTCTCTATCCGTGCCGACGGCTATATCCCCGGCTACATCGACCAGAGTTCTGCACTTTATTTCGGTCGCGCTCCCGGCAAGGTGGGCAACAACAAGGGTAAGGTGTACAGCCTGTTCCCCTACGGTCACTACAACGACCGCGACCTCGACTACTACCAGAAGGACAAGAAGACGGGCCAGAACATCGGTCTCTTCCGCTATGTCCTAGATGTAGACGGCATGCAGACCCAGCGTGCTATCATGGAGGCTCCTCTCGTAGTGGATATTCTGGGTGATGAGAAGGAAGACCTGGAAGCAGCCATTGCCAAGGGTCAGAATGTTGCGAAAAACCAGTCAAGCCTCGATAAACTCAACGCTATGTTGGCTCTGGGCAGCGACTATCTGGAGTCACACGTGCTGTGGTACGTTGTCAAGGAGGTAGGCATGAAGAACGGTTGGCACGTGAACGGTGTCATCAGCGAGAACGAAGTGCCCAAATACACCTCCGGCATCGTTCCCAACGAAGTTGAGGTGGACGTTCACCAGCAGATACATCAGGACTGGAACGAAATCAAGACCTCTGTGCATATCCGCGACAATGTGGAGTCCGTCACCATCAATATCCCTCTCAATCAGGAGGATATCATCGAGAAGGACGACTTCGCCATTCGCGTGTATGACTTCGACTACTCTGAGTATCACGTCACCCACACCGTCACTCACGACGAGAAGGGTATCACGATTGTGATTGACAATATCCCCGCCCAGCTCATCAGTGATTTGAAGAGCACCATCGGCGACGGTCTCACCGTTGAGATTCACAGCTACTGCACCACAGAAGACGTCTGGGAGCAGCTCAAGAACAGCCGCGTGATGACAACCGGTTCACCCACAACCGTGAAGGGCCAGATACACAGTGCCCTGCATCCGGAAACGGAAACGGATCCCGTTCCCATCTTCGTCAACAAGTAGTCACCTGACAAACGCATTTACGGGACCATGAAAACAATACTGCCGGCAATACTCCTGGGCATCGCCTCTGCAGCCCTTGCACAGAATCCCGTAATCCGCGACCAGTACACGGCCGACCCCACGGCACGCGTATTCAATAATAAGGTATATCTTTATCCGTCACACGATATTATGCCTCCTGCCGCCCAACAGCGGCAGGGTTGGTTTTCCATGGAGGATTATCACGTGTTCTCCTCGGAAAATCTGACCGACTGGACAGACCACGGTGTCATCCTCAATCAGGAGAATGTGCCTTGGGGCAGGAGCGACGGTTATGCCATGTGGGCTCCCGACTGTGTGGAGAAGGACGGCAAATACTACTTCTACTTCCCCGATGCCCCCAAGAGCGGCAGAGGTTTTGCCGTCGGTGTGGCTGTTGCAGACAGTCCCGAAGGTCCCTTCATCCCAGAAGCGGAACCCATCCCGGGAGTCATGGGTATCGACCCCTGCGTGCTCCTCGACGATGACGGACGGCAGTATATCTACTGGGCAGGCGGACCCATGCGGGGTGCCAGTCTCAGCAGCAATATGAAGGAACTGGACGGCCCCGTCACACAGATGGAGGGCCTGCCGGAAGGATTCAAGGAAGGACCCTTTGCCTTCAAGCGCAACGGACTCTACTATCTCACCTTCCCCTGGGTGCGCAAGGAAGGCGGCACGGAGACACTGGCCTACGCCATGTCAACATCGCCCCTCGGTCCCTGGGATTTCAAGGGTATCATCATGGCAGAGCATGCCAACCGCTGCTGGACCAACCACCACAGCCTGGTGGAGTACAGGGGGCAGTGGTACCTGTTCTACCACAACAACTTCTTCTCGCCCCGCGACGACAAACGCCGCTCGGTGTGCATAGAGAAGCTCGCCTTTAACGCTGACGGTACCATACGCGAAGTGACACCCACAATGCGAGGCGTGGGTATCAACAAGGCCACAGAGCGCATCGAGATAGACCGCTACTCATCAGCGGAAAAGGCTCAAACGGCATACATCGACACCGTCACACCACGCCTCGGAGCCTGCGTCACACTGCAGGGCAAGGGTTCGTGGGTGAAATACGAAGGAGTGGACTTCAGCTGCCTCGACGACGCCTATCTCACCATAGGTGTGAGTGCCGTGGAGAATACGAGCCTCTGCGTGCGTGAAAAGAGTGCAAAAGGCAAGGTCATTGCCCGCATCGATGTGACGGTGAAGAGCGAAAACGGCACGTTCCGTCGCGATATGTCTGGACAGTGGCTCACACTGACAGCCCCTCTGCAACACACGCCCAAGGGCATCACTGACCTGGTGCTCACCTGCGAGGGCGAAGCCATCAGTGTGGACTGGCTGCGCTTCAAAAACCGTCCCCGCTACTTCACAGAAGTGGCTAAAAACGCCTCCCCTGCCCACCCCGACAGCCAAGGCTTCATACGTCGCTGGAGGATGATGACACCCATCGCTGTGGATGTGCGCTCCAACGTGGTATTCACCGACACGTGGCTGCGCAGCAAGTTCGCAGACGAACTGGCCAAACTGCCCAAGCGGAAAGCCCGTTGGTACACCCTCGACAGCGAGAACTACAATGTGAAACTCTTCCGCTTCGCAGAGAAATACGGCAAGCAGACCTATGGTTCCTTCTTCTGGTGTGAGACCGTCATCGACTGCCCCCAGGACATTGCGAATGTGCGTCTGGCATGCGGTTCTAACGGAGCCTCGATGTGGTGGCTCAACGGCGAGGAGGTGCTGATGCTCGAAGGCGACCGTCGTATGGTGGAGGACGACGGCATGTCGCAGCGACTGACGCTCAAAAAAGGACGCAACATCCTGCGCACGGCCGTCATCAACGGCCCGGGACTGAGCGACATGTGCGTGCGATTTATCAATGAAAAAGGACAACCTGTCACCAGTTTCACAGTCTTGAACGAATAAGCCATGAAACGCTTACTGACCATACTCTCAATTATCACCTGTCAACTGTCAATTGTCAACTCCCAGACAGGTGCTCCTTATATCCACGACCCTTCCACCATTGCCGAGTGTGACGGCAGATACTACACCTTCGGAACAGGCAGCGGAGGCCTCATCAGTGAGGACGGTTGGTCGTGGCATAGCGGTGCGGAGCGTCCCGGAGGCGGTGCTGCTCCAGACGTGATGAAGATAGGCGACCGCTACCTCTGCATCTACGGTGCTACGGGAGGAGGACTGGGAGGCGGCCACAACGGGCGCATCCTCACCATGTGGAACAAGACCCTCGACCCCAAGTCGCCCGACTTCCGCTGGACAAAGGCCGTTGAGGTGGCTTCTTCCGACGGTATGGAGGATCAGGATGCCATCGACCCGTCACTGCTGCTCGACCCCGCTACGGGACGTCTGTGGTGCAGCTACGGAACATACTTCGGCACCATTCGCCTCATCGAACTGGACCCCAAGACTGGTGAACGCGTGAGAGGCGACGTGGAGAAGGATATCGCCATCGACTGTGAGGCCACGGACCTCATCTACCGCAACGGTTGGTACTACCTGCTGGGCACTCACGGCACCTGCTGCGACGGTGTCAACTCCACATACAATATCGTGGTGGGCCGCTCCCGTTCCGTGGAGGGTCCCTATATCGACAACGTGGGTCGCGACATGTTCCATGGAGGCGGTCGTATGGTCATCGCTGCGGGAGACCGCAAGACAGGTCCCGGACATTTCGGGCGTACCGTCATCAACGAGGGTGTCGAGGTGATGTCGTGCCATTTCGAGGCTGACTTCGACATGAGCGGACGCAGTGTACTGGGCATCCGTCCCCTGCTCTGGAAGAACGACTGGCCCGTGGCCGCTGAAGCATTCCGTGGAGGCACCTTCGAGATAGAGTCAGAGCGTCGCGGCTATTCCCTGGAACTGGCCGTGGACTTCGTGCGTATGGAGCAGGAACGTCAGCGCTTCTGGCAGATAGATCCCAACGAACCCGTTAAGCCTCTTCCCAACCAGACCCTGGAAGAAGTCATAGACAAATGGCCTGAAGGCAATATCCCCGTGCGCTGCAGCGACTATATGTTCCGTCCCTGGCAGCGCTGGACCGTCACTCCCGTACCGGAAGCCGGAGGATACCTGAGCGCTCCCTATTTCCGCATCGTCATCGAGGGCACAGAACGGGCTCTCTCGGCAACGGCTGATCTGGAGGTCACCACAGTACCGCAGTTCACGGGTAGCCCCGAACAACTGTGGCGCATCGAACAGCTCACTGACGGCACCTTCCGTATCATGCCAAAGAGCATCCCCGGACGCGAGGGAACGAACACACGCTACGTGCTCTCCTCCATTGCCGACAGCACACCTACGCTGGCTGAGTACGACTTCGGTTCCGACAACTCGAAATGGAACCTCCGCAACCACTGATAACAATCACAAACACATAATGTCATGAAACGCATCATCATCCTTTCCCTGCTGTTCCTGTGTGCCATCCTGCCGCAGCGCATGTTTGCCCAGAAACCCGACCCCAACTTCTATATCTTCCTCTGTTTCGGACAGTCCAATATGGAGGGCAACGCCCGTCCCGAGGCCGTGGATCTGGAGAGCCCCGATCCCCGTTTCCTGCTGATGCCGGCAGTGGACTTCCCCGCCACAGACCGCTTCCCTGCCCGTAAGATGGGTGAATGGTGCGAGGCCTACGCTCCTCTCTGTCGTCCCAACACGGGCCTGACGCCTGCTGACTGGTTCGGACGCACCCTCGTGGCATCGCTACCCGAGAACATCAAGATAGGTGTCATCCACGTGGCCGTGGGAGGTATCGACATCAAGGGATTCCTGCCCGACAGCATACAGAACTACGTGGAGAAGAAGGCTCCGGGATGGATGAAAGGCATGCTGGAGGCCTATGACAACAACCCCTATAAGCGTCTCGTAGAACTGGCCAAGAAGGCACAGAAGGACGGTGTCATCAAGGGTATACTGATGCACCAGGGTGAGACAAACACAGGCGACCCAAAGTGGGCCGGCATGGTGAACAGGGTGTATGAGAACCTCTGCAGCGACCTGAACCTGAAACCCGAGGAGGTGAACCTATACGCAGGTAATATCGTGCAGGCTGACGGCAAGGGTGTGTGCATCGGTTGTAAGAAGCAGATTGACGAACTGCCCCAGACCGTCCACACCAGTCAGATAATATCCTCAGACGGCTGCACCAACGGTCCCGACCGTCTGCACTTCGATGCAGCAGGTTATCGCGAACTGGGTTGCCGCTACGCAGAGGCTGTGGCACGTCACCTCGGTTTCGAGCCCAAGCGCCCGGCCAACCTGCCCGTAGCATATAAGACAATCGATGTACCCGCAGATGCTGTCACAGCAGAGACCGCCATTCCCGGCAATGCGTTCCCCAAGGTGGATAAGGAGCGTCGTGCCTACTTCTACCTCCGTGCTCCGCAGGCCAAGAAGGTCGTGGTGGACATCTGCGGCAAGAAATATGATATGGAACCCGATGGAAAGGGCGGTTTCATGGCTGTCACCGATCCCCTTCCCGTGGGTTTCCACTACTATTTCATGAGTATCGACGGAGTGAATTTCGTTGACCCCGCTTCAGAGACCTTCTTCGGTTGCCATCGCGAGTCAGGCGGCATCGAGATACCGGAAGGTCCCGAGGGCGACTACTACCGTCCCCGCAAGGGCATACCGCACGGATGCGTGCGCAGTATCTGGTATTTTGCCGAGCACTCATCTCTCAGCTCTCAACTCTCATCTCTAAACTCTAAAGGAGAATGGCGCCACGCATTGGTTTACACCCCCGCTGACTACGAGAACGGCAAGAAGCGCTATCCTGTGCTCTATCTGCAGCACGGTATGGGAGAGGGCGAGACCAGCTGGATGATTCAGGGCAAGATGCAGCATATCATGGACAACGCGATTGCCGATGGTGAGGCTGTACCCATGATTGTGGTGATGGAGAGCGGCGACATCAAGGCTCCCTTCCGTGGCGGCAACAACGAGGCCGGTCGCAGCGACTACGGTGCTTCGTTCTATCCCGTACTGCTCAACGACCTGATTCCCTATATCGATGCCAACTTCCGCACGAAGACAGACCGCGACAACCGTGCCATGGCAGGCCTCTCATGGGGAGGTCACCAGACCTTCGATGTCGTATTGCAAAACCTTGACAAGTTCGCATGGATGGGCACCTTCAGCGGAGCCATCTTCGGTCTCGACGTGAAGACCGCCTACAACGGTGTCTTTGCAGATGCTGATGCCTTCAACAAGAAGATACATTATTTCTATATGAACTGGGGCGACGGCGATTTCATCAAGAATCAGCCCATCGTAGACGGCCTGCGGGCCCTCGGCATCAAGGTTGATTCCTCTGTCTCCAAGGGCACCGCCCACGAGTTCCTCACCTGGCGCAGAGGTCTCAGGGAATTCCTCCCCCACCTCTTCAAGAAATAGCCTTCATTTTCTCTTAAACAAAAAAGGGCCGGTTCCATTCAGGAATCGGCCCCAACTTTTCACTTTTAACTTTTAACTCTTAACTTTTAACTCCTAACCCTTCACTCCCCTATCGCCGCAGACCTTAGTCCTTTAAACAACATATACGGAAAAAACTTAAGTGAATCCATCGGGAATATCTTTGCATGTCTCCACATATCACCACAACGGCGACCGAACGAAACAACTTTTCTCACTAGACGAGGATACTTTTTATAGTAACTGGTATCTCTGTTATGTCCGAAGTCACCCACCTCCATGATGAAGGAGCATATCCTGTCTGCCTTCTTTTTCCATCTTATATCTTCCTTCTTATCTCTTATATCGAGGAGCGGCATCGCCTCTGCCGGCATCCCGAGGTATTCTACCGCAAATGCCGCGAATCCTTTCCATACTGATATCAGACCGGCTTTGCTAAGACGAGATTCCAATAGCCCTCGGTTCAGCGAATCCCTATACGTCCACAGCAGCCTGCACCAGTCACATATCTGACGAACACCCAGACCGCCTTTGTAAAAATGATTCATGAAATGGACAAACACAATCAACACATCATCATCTGGAGCAGGCAGAAGAACAGTCGTCCCGTCATTATCCCAGCTTCTCACATTCCCTTTGTTGAAAAGATCCTGATGTATTTCATCCATAACCCGATTTACCCTTCCCGATAATGAGCAATATTGGTTGGCATGAATCTCCAATACCCATTTCTTATAATGCATATTTATATGCCGGGCATAATCATCATCCGGATCAAAAGATTCTACGAGGGGCCTGAAAAATGCTTTAGCTTTCTCAAAATTCGCATCACTCAAATAGAAGTCCACATCACCGCTTGCACGCCACAAAGGACGCTCGTAGCACTGAGCTATTCCTTGTCCTTTAACTAACAGAGTCTCGATATCTGCCACCCTCATCTTATTGACTAAATCTGCGATAAGACGGTTCATGGCTATATTGCGCTGCTCCAGTTTCAGCATACCGCGAGCCATCTTGAGCGCCATCTCATGAGGAATTCTCTTCGTTTTACGACTTTGTATTTCCACACCAGCCGCTATCAACCCAACGACAGACTGCTGCTTCGCTAATCGATACACCTCACCCCAATCCGTGGTTCCGTCAATGTCAAGGTCATGGTTAAGATTTTCACCCTCCCAAAGCCCGACACGGAGCAATGCAAAAAATACGTCCGTCGTATTATCCCTCATCTTATTGGGGTTTTGAAACAATGACCCAAAACGTCTGAAAAATCAAGCCCAAGTCATACCAAAAGCCTTGTTTCTCCACGTATTCCAGATATAGGCGTATCTTCTCCTGCATAATGACCTCAATGTAATACTTCTCCGGGTCTTCTGCCTGCTCCATCAGTTTGTTCTCGTTGCGAAACTTAATGCTTGCTGGGTCTGTGATACCGGGTCTGACATCCAACACATGCATCTGCTCCGCTGTCCAATATTCCACATAGTGACGCACCTCCGGGCGTGGCCCGACAAGGCTCATGTCTCCCCTGACCACGTTTATCAGTTGCGGCAGTTCGTCCAGTTTAAACTTACGGATGAAGTATCCCGACCGGGTGATTCGACTGTCGCGTCCGCCTATGGTCACAAGGCTTCCCTTGTCACTGCCCACTCTCATCGAGCGGAACTTGAATATACGGAAATCCTTGTTGTACCGGCCCACTCTTGTCTGCCTGTAAAACACGGGACCCCTGCTGTCCAATTTTATCCATACAGCAATTATCAGGAACAGCGGACTAAGCACTATCAACCCCAGTCCGCTCGCAACGATATCGAAAATACGTTTCATAAATCAACCTTGACTTTAACCTTAACGTTAACTCTTTCGGATGGATGAGATAAGAGCATTAAGTTGACGCTCAATAGAGGATAACTTGGTTGTCATTTCTTGATAATGCTCTTCATCCATATATCCCACGTTCTTTGAAATCTTCAACTGAGTTTCAACTTCAAATGCAGAACCCAATGCGAAATCAAGGAAGTGAGCAAAGTCTGCATCAGTTGAACGAGCAGCACCCTCAGCTATGTTAGAACTGATAGAGACAGCAGCCCTTTGTAGTTGGTCACACAGCCCCTTCTTTTCAAACCAAGGCATCTGACTTGTAACCTCATAAACGTAGGTCGCATAATCGACCGCCTCATTCCATACAGGGTACTCCCTAAAGTTCGTTGGTCCCATCAGTTAAGGTCAACGTTAATGTTAATGTTTACAGCTTCGAGACAATGTCGCAGAAGTTAGTAATCACATATTCCACATCCTCGTCAGAAAGCTTCGTGTACAACGGCAGTGTCACTTCATTCTCAAACAGATGATAGGCATTCGGATAATCCTTGATGTCAAATCCGAGAGCCTTGTATGCCGTCATCATAGGCAGCGGCTTGTAATGCACGTTGGTCGTTATTCCACGCTCTGCCATCCGAATGATCACGTTTCTGCGCTCTTGGTCTGTACGACCGAGCAGGCGGGTGATATACAGGTGACCGTTACCAGTAAAGTTCTTACCGTAATGGTTCATATATGTCACCTGATGCTCTGCGTCAAGTTTTGTGTTAAGCTTGTCGATAGCGGTGTTATATATTTCTATTATCTTATGGCGACGCTCCAACATCCCCTTGTAGCGGCTCAACTGTGCCAGACCGATTCCGGCCATTATGTCCGTCATGTTGCATTTGTACCACGGTCCGATGACATCATACTCCCAGGCACCCAGCTGCGTCTTGGCCAGTGCGTCCTTGTTCTGCCCGTGAAGTGACAGCAACTGTGATATGCGGTAGAGCATCTCATCCCATGTCTCTCCTTCCTTTCTGGGAACTGTCGGGAAATAGTCCTGTACTTTGAACCATGGATCCTGCACTTGCTCCGACTCGAATGGCAGTTTCCACACCAGTGCTCCGCCTTCTGCCGTGGTCAGGTTCTTCACTGCATGAAAACTGAATGCGGTGAAATCTGCAATGCTTCCGGCCATCTTCCCATGCCAGGAGGAACCCAGAGCGTGCGCATCATCGGCCGAGATAACAATCCTGCCTATTCTCCTTTGAATCTCGTTCGTTGGATTAAACAGATGCTTCTTGGCTTCGACAATCTCGAATATGCGATCGTAGTCGCACATCACACCACCCAGATCCACGGGACAGATTACTTTCGTCTTTTCTGTGATGGCAGCAGCTAGTTTGTCGTAATCCATCTCCACTTTGTCTTTCTGTGAGTCCACCATCACCAGTTTTGCTCCGACATGGCACACCACAGATGCCGTTGCCGTGTAGGTGTATGCAGGTATTATCACCTCATCGTCCGGTCCCACACCTACCAGTCGCAGTGCCATCTCCATAGCAGCCGTAGCACTGTTCAGGCACACAGCCTTTTTCGTACCCACATAAGCTGCTATTTGGCTCTCGAACTCCTTTGTTTTAGGACCGGTCGTTATCCAGCCGGAAGTAAGAGCTTTCGCCACCTGCTCTATCTCCGCCTCCGACATATCTGGAGGCGAGAAGGGAATGTTCTTCATTTTCATTCTAGTATTTTTATATTATTCTATTTTCTGATGCGACTCTCATGTATTCCTTCGCTTGTTCTTTTGTGGAGAACCTGTCTCCTAATGATTTTATCTTATTTGCAACACTTGTCAATGTAGATTTTTTATTATACACCAATTGCATTGCTTGTTTACATGCCTCCACATCTTCCTTGCGAAATACAGCTCCAAACCACTCCAATCTGCATGACTCATTATCATTCAACGCCTCAAAACCCATCACTTCCCTGAAAGAAGGAATGTCGGTCAATATCATAGGTTTCCCAAGAGAAAGAACCTCCAACATTAAAATAGAGTTACCTTCCCACAACGATGGAAGTATCATGACATCACTTAGACCAATGTTTCTATACACTTCTTCTCGCGGGATGACCCCTGTGAATGTCACATAACCCTTGCTTAATGCCTCGCACTCATCACGCTGTACACCTTTTCCTATCATCGTGTATGATGTCTCTGACAATTGCCCCGAGTCTTTGAGTTCTGCGTAAGCCGCTATAGGGGTCTTAAAACCTTTCTCAAAAGATAATCTACCCACGGACACAAAACGTATCAAGTTCTTATTTTTCTTTTCTGCCTGGGCCTTTTCACGTATTAAATCCACATCTACTCCATTATAGACTACATCTATTTTCTGCTCTTTGATGTGGAACCAATCGATTAATTGCTGCTTAGCCTCTTTTGAAACTGAGATATAATGATGAATAAATGGTTTACAAATAAAAGCCTGAAACCTATAATTCAGATATCCGGAATGATATACTTCTACTCGTCCTACGTTTTTCAACCCTAATGAACAAATAACGCCAGCTAGGACACCCCACTTCAAGTGCATAAAAACGCAGCATTCATCGTCTTCTGTCAATCTTTTCAGAGTTCTTCGAAGATTATATAAAACTTTCCAAACAGAGTCCGACTCGTTATCTTGCATCATCAAAACATTAATTCCCTTTTCGGCAGCCCACTCTTGTTCTACCTTGAAATCAATATCACGTCGCCTGAATAGTGAAATAACATAGATCTCACGACTCTTCTGTGCCATTGCTTCGCAAAGGTCCGTGAGCACACTGCCGACTCCGCCGCCAGACATCAAATGAAATTGAACAATATGAATGTATTTCATTTTTGATAACTCATCGTGAATGCTGTCTTACAAAGAATCAAGAGACTCTATCTATTGACGGAAGGTTTAACAACGACCCTAACCACTCATCTGTTCCTTCCGGCCACCATTTGCCAAAACCTGTACCATGGAAAAATGTCATTTCACCTACGTATAGCTTGTTATTGACAATATAGAAGTCTGTCCTCAAATGCGGGAACCCGACAGACAATTTTCTGGCAAGTTCCAACATCTCATCCAAGACTTCTGGCTTGCGTATCTTTTTTACTGTATCAGAAAGGAAATGGAAAGAAATATCCATTCTATTCCAATCACAATCAAAAAATTGACGTTTATGACCTTCATAGCGGTCATAATCCACCTGAATAATCTGAGGGATCCCGTCAAAGCAGAATACCTTATAGTCCGTAAGTTGTGTTTCTCCGGCATCCTCCAGATACTCTTCTGCATAGATACGAGGCACCACATTCTTGTATGGCCACTCGCGTCCCTGCCAATAGAAATTTGTTTTTAAACAATCATTTAACTGTTTTCTTACAGTTTCTATATCAAGCTTACTTTTGTCGCGACAAATAACCAAGCCACCACAATCGTGTGTACATTTGAGAACGAACTTGTCCGGTAGTGTATCAAAATCTATTTCTTCGGCCCTATTCCACACTCCCTGCGTTTTAACAAGATACTCCTCCCCAACTCGCGAAGCCACAAATTTACGCACCTCATACTTGTCTACCATGGAAGTATACTCCTGCTTACGGTTATGTAACTTCAGCCATTGCAACTTTTCATTATATGTGACAGGAGGATTCAAATGCAGTTTCTTTCCTGTTACACACCTGTAGGCCACCCTTAGATAGGGTTCATCTGGAATAAACCTAGTCAAAGTTAATATCACGCTTTTTGCCAGACCATTCATCACCTTTACAATATAACCCAATTATCTAAATATATACTTCTGTTCTCTTTATTCCCAGGCAGCCAATATTCGGGCGCAACAACAATCTTTTCAGGGTTGTCCGACAAATACTGCGCCCACCAACTATAACTGCTGTTGGACATTACAAAGTGTTTGCACATATACATCATACGCAGCGTCTCATAGTTCGGAATATCAAGTTCCACATAAGTAACAGGAACGTTAAACCTCATATTATCCTTAACCCAGCCTATTTCATCTGAAAAAACTATGGCGTTGCAATCCTCGTGTTTTTTCCGAATATAATCCAAACCTCTATTGTAATACGCTTCGTCGCAGTGTAAAAAACCGCAGTTTACATAATCACCCCTCCTGACATGCACACAAACAGAATTGGGCTTTTCTATTTCCTTGAGCAGAGCAGCACATTCTGCTGGAATCGGTGTCTTCACCTTCAGTTCCTTGACGATTTGTTTTTTATAGTCTTTGAAATAAGCCTCACTCTGCCAATATCCGTAAAGATATAAGGTTCTCCCTCTGGTATCACCAACCCGAAGCGGTTTGTAATTAGATGACTTCCATATGTAGGCTCCGAACAATGGCCCCAACCAAAAAGCCAGATTCCTGTTTATCTTAGATATTGCCTGAAGAAAAATGAGGCTCTTGCTTTCATTTTCCGGCAGGACACAGACATCGTTGCTGAGCACAAAATTTTCCAACGAATAGTGACGCGGCGAACGCTTGAAGCCTTCGATATCAAGCTTCATCTCGTCATTATACGTCAACTGGAGATTCCTGGCACAGGCATACTCAAAGAGTTGGTTACCCAGGCCTCCGTTAAGTTTCGTGATTATCATTTTTATAATGCCTTATACATTTTATATTCGTCTATAGATTCACCAACAATAGTATATCCTATCTTTTTATAGAACGTCAGCGCCCTCTCGTTGGTAGTATATACAGACAATGTGACATCTTTCTTGCCAGCTTCTTTCAGTTGTTTCTCAAACTCGTCAACCAACCCCTTGGAAACTCCCTGACCGCGGTAGTCTTCTCTAACACAGATAGAAAGAAGATCTGATTCTGCCTCAATACGTGGTTTACCATCATTCGCTCCTTTCTTTGTCGGTAAGAGATAATTCCAGCACTTACTCATGGCCAGCTTGTTACAAGACAGGCAAAGTGCGATCAATCTTAATCCCAGACGTATTTTATTCTTGGAAACAAACTTGTTTCTGGCCTGCGAGCCTTTATAGTAACCCATGCATAAGCCTATCAGATTATCCTCGTCGTAAGCCAAGACAAAAGGACCTCCCTCGCTTAAGAACTCATGGTAGTAGTCTGCAATCAACCGTTTACCAAGAGACGCTATAAAAGTGCCTTTAAAGCATGCTATATGTAGTTCGGCAACATCTGGCATATCCAGATCCTTCGCATTTCTGTAAGTAATCATATTATCGTAGTATATGCTTATAGATGAAACGTTGAAGACCTGAGGGCATCATGTATATGGCCAACTGAGCACCGGAAACAACAATAAAGTCCCCAAGTGTGCAGTTTTTGTCCTTATATGCTTTCCAACGTATGTTTATCAACGTTTTGGTATTCGTCCAACTTTTGCGTTTTCTGTATGTCCCCTCATCGAATCGGAACATTAACAAACACTCGTCAATATTCCTCCCCTTACATCCGCTTGAAAGAAGTTTTATCCACAGGTCTGTGTCTTGGTTCTTACGATAATCCCCGTAAGGACCGTATTGCATCACCTTGCTCTTGCGGTACATCACGGTTGGGTGATTGAACGGGTCTCTCCTACGCACAAAACTGTGAATAGCATCGTTGTCCAGCGGAACCTGTCTCTGGCCGACTATGTTATCCGGTGTTCCAACGAATTCCTTTACCGGACAACCGACGATATCAAGCTCAGAATCCTCCTCAAATGCTCTCGCCTGCTTCTCGCATCTTTCAGGCACAGAAATGTCATCAGCATCCATACGGGCAATCAATTCATTCTTGCACACAGGCAGGCCTTCGTTGAGGGCCTTGCCTAAACCAACATTATTGGAAAGTCTGACTACATGTATTGCCGGATATGTTTTTTCATATGAAGTAATGAGTGTTTCAAGTTCTGACGGAAGCGGCCCGTCTTCAACAATCACGAAGTCATCAGATTTGTATGTCTGATTCAGTATACTTTCAATGCTTGTCGTGACATAAAGGGGATTATCGCCTCTATAGACCGTCATTAACACACTGTATGGTAACATTCTTCAAATGGTTTTACAACACGTTATAATTAAACACCATTTTTCTACAGATTCATCGCTGATTTGAGCTGAGACATAACTTGCTTTCCGGAGAAGTTTTTCAACGCCACTTCCCGACCGCATTTTCCCACTCGTTCTGATTCATCAGGGTGAGACAGTACATAATCCAGTTTGTCAGCAAACGCTGCTATATCGTCCGGTTCCGCTAAATATGCGGATTCACCGTCTTTCAGGAAAAACGGGATGTCACCCACAGAGGTCACAACAACAGGATTGCCCGTTGAAAGGTATTCTCCCAGTTTAGTCGGGAATCCGTATTTCGCTTGTATGCTTTGCGGTCTGTCAAGGGCCAGTATGGAAGCATTCACGAGTCTCTGAGGTAGTTCCTTATAGCCCACAACTCCTGTGAATAAAACTCTATCCTCCAGTTTTAGACTGTTAACCAATTGTTCATTCTGACCATCAACTGTCTTGGGCCCCATGATATGAAGCTTTAGCTCCGGATTTTTTTCTGCAATTCTACCAAATGCCTTTATCAGTTGGTCCACACCATCCTTCTTATTATCTGCCGCACCGCAATACCCGATATACGGTTCTGCCTTTTCTTTCTTGATATCAGCAAATCTCGACGAATCTACCAACATGTTAACAACATGTACACACTCTTTTGACAACCCGCTTCTGACCAACAACTCTTTTAACGCTGCAGAAATACACAAAACCCCGTTAACTCCGATTAGTTTTCTCTTTATTGCGGCCAGATCTTTCTCTGTTTCATATTTCACTCCAAATAAACTGTATAGAATTGCCGGGTGCTCGTTAAGTTCAAAATAGACCTCAAATCCTTTGATTTTTGCACATGCGACAACGAGTTTTAGTAACAGAGAGCTATATGAATACAGTATCGCCTTGTCCTTTTTGTTAAAGGAGAATAGCATCATTATTGTCAGTTTTAGGGTATCTGATATCTGGTTGATGGTATTCTTCCAAGGCTTTTTGAGTATTGTTGAACCGCCCATGTAACGATACTCATATCCGTCTATCTTCCCTTTTGTGTTGACATTACCCAGTGGTTTATCCGGATTCTCGCACCTGTTCATACATAGGACTCTGCAGGCATAACCCAGTTCCACTACGCTCTTGGCGTAGCACTTCACTCTCTGGGTTGCAGCAAGCCCGTTCGGGAACGATTCTGTGGTTATAATATAGACTCGCATTATGGGTTCAACTTTTTCTATTATTTAAAGTAACGTCATTTTCAATTGAAAAATACCTGAAGATAAATAATAAAAATAGGATAATACATAATTCTCCCCTAAAGAAAAACTCTTGTGTTCCGGATTCAAAAAACACAAATAATAATAGGATAAGTATTTTTGCACGAACTTCTGATCTTGTTTTTTTGATAATAGTATAAAATATTGATAAATATAACGCGAGACCCACAAAGCCAAAGGCTATTAACGAAGTAAGAAAATCATTATGGGTACTCACGTCAACACCTAATTTTATTGTTTCAGATTGTCCTATTCCAAATATCATATCCAAAGGTGCGACTGATTCAAAGAAAGAATTAAACTTGCTAGCCGCAATTATAGTCCTTCCGCTTATGGTCTCCAGATCGTCATCATTCAATCTATATATAATTGTATCCATAAAACCGGCATTAAATGCCAACATTGCGAGAAAGACTAACCCAACAACAAATAACCATTTATATACAGTCCGAGGCTTAGAGAATAGGCTGAAAATCGCTACCATTGATAAAAAAATAAAAGTGCCTCCTCGACTTGCATTTATAAAGTTTACAACGGTCACAAGTATAACTGTTAGTATCTCTATAGGCAAGAAAATGCGAGACTTGATACTATGTCTAAAAAACTTCGTTAAATGGCCCACAGCAATAATACCACCACAATCAATCATTCCCGCCAACATATTTGGATTAAGCCACTGAGCTCTTTCAAAACCGCCTTCTTCATCCGCAGCAATTTTAACAAGAAAGTACTCTGCGAAGAAGATATATAATAAACAAATCCCTATTGACGTTAACATAAAAGCGGTAGAGAACAACTCACAATCAGTCTTATCATTAATACAAGCGACTATAAACACGGCTATGATAGCCCAATTAATGAACGCAATATTGTCTCCATATGTAATACTAATAAAAAGATAATATAACAGGACAAAAAATATGTGGCGCTGCACAACATCAAATTTAATTTTATTGAGAAAAAATGCAATGATTGGTATGACAAACAAATAGAAAGTTGATGATGTTGGCAGAACAGGACAAAAAGAAGCAAGAGAGACACATAGCGTTGGTATTATTGTGAAGAGGGCTAGATTCTTTTGATATAAAACAGGAAGAACAGACATTACAAGAAATCCTATTCGCCATGATTCTGGCAATAAGCTATTGGGATTCGACAAATAAAGTGTTAGCCCCAATAGAGCAAAATAATATAACAAGTAGAATGTAGAAATACTTGTTTTTATTTTATATATGATTCCCATTGCTATTTGAATAATGTCAATAATTGTTTCAGGATATCATCTATCTCCATAGTATATTTCTCACTATTATGACAAAGCCGTAAATAATGCTCCCTGTTTTGAATTAAATCGCTAATAATTGATGAAAGATTATCAATACTGTCCACATAACCGGTTTCTCCATCAACTATAAACTCCCTCGCTGAACTGTAATCCGAACTGATGACTGGGGTGTGTAATATTTTTGATTCAGCAACCACACGTGGACAAGCTTCGTAATATGATGTGCTCACCAATATGTTAGCCATTGAAATATATGGATAAGGATTGAGTCGACTACCTATTGCAAAAACACAATCTTCAACATCGTACTTGGATAATGCGTCATCAAATCTGTCACGTGCACCCTCTTGATTTCCATCACCTATTATATACCATTGAAAACCAACACCCTTATTCTTTAATTCCCTCGCAATAGATGGAATAAGGTGGAACTGTTTTTGAGGTGCAAATCTACCCACAGAAACTATATTAAACCTTTTATCATCAAAAGGATCATCAACGGCTTCTTTTGATTTCTCAATAATGTTTTCGCAGTTTTGAATATTATGAATTGCAATAATCCTGTCGGATATTGACAGGAGATAATTAGCCATATCCTCTCTTGTCGTATTGGAGACGCATACTATCTTATCAATACGATTATAAGCCTCTTCCTCACGTCTTAGGCGTGTCTTAGGTAACTGCTTTCTATAAACGGAATACTCAGAACGGAACCATGCAATTTTAATCGACTTCTTAAACTTTGAAAGAAAGATGGTCGATGCTCCTTCTTGGCAGCATGCTACATAATCATACAAACCGTCATAGCGCTTGGCACATATAGAATAGATAGTTCCTCTAAAATCCCAGCCAAACCAACCTAACATCCTTTCTACAAGTCTTATTAAAGTGGCGAAAACTTTTTTTCTAAAAGACTTTATTTGGCCATAAGCATCAAAACAGCATGCAATTAGGAAATCTTCTGGCAGGATATTGATATCAGAATACTTTTCCTTAACCGGACCTTGATGAGACATGGCAAGAACAGATATATCATAATGGTCTCTTAAAAGATAAATCATATTAAGAGTGCTAAACACAGTTCCACCAAAACCGAATTCGGGAAGAATGAAAAGAATACTTTTTTTCTTCATTTTTTTATCTTTGACCGTATGAAATGTTTAACCATCTCTCTCTCATCATTTGTTAACAACAGGATATAACCTCCTAGCAGCCCTACCGTTAAATCCACAAGCCCGGTAACGACGAAACGATAAGATAAATTAGGCAGCATCACTGTGATTTGATACAGACAAAAGAGCAATATCGCTGTAAACAAAATAATGGGTATTATTACTTTCTGTAAATAATCTTTAATACTAAAAACGTAAACTCTAGACAACAGAAAAATACTTAATGGTTGTAATATTATCGTCACAAGTAGTGTTACATAAAAGACAAGTTCAGGAAGAGGGCAAAGGTATAAACATAAATAACTAATTGGCAACGTCAGAAACACTAATATACTTCGGAATATTTGATATTTCTTGATATTACCTGTAGCTTGTACCACCTGGGAGATTGGCAAATTAATACTACCTACAATCGAGTTTACTAAGACAAGAATTGTAAACACTTTTGAATATTCTGGAATATTATCGCCAAGCCATATTCTTAGAACCTTGTCCATTTCAAAGATAATAGGCAGGGAAAGAACCATTTGCATGAAAAAACACATTTTCGACATACTATAGAACAGAAAATTCGTTCTATTATAATCTTCTCTAGCACAGGCTTCAGTTAATTGAGGGCGAAATGCTGTTCCTATATTAACAGAAAAACTATAAATCGCGCTTTGAATCTGGAAGGCGACCCCCCTTGATGCATTAACGACTGTCCCAAAAAAGGAATTAATAATCATATTAATGCCCTGTCCCTGCGCCGTATATGCTACTGATTCAAAAACATTCCAACCAGAAAAAGAAAGCATTGATTTGAAGCGACTTTTGTCGATAATGAAGTGGAATTTTAAGTTTGGTATTTTTGCTCTAATATATCCGAAATAAAGGGCATAGTTAATTACGGATAAACCCAGCATAAGAAAACCATATACTATCAGACTATCGTGACCAAGATAAGGTAATAAAAAAACAATGACCAGTTTGAATATCGCATCAAAAATACTAACGACCGCAAAAAAATCCATCCTCTCATAAGAAACGACAGCAGAGCTATAAGGTATTTGAAGAACTAATAGAATCAACGAAAATATTGAACATTGATATACTACATTTGTAGCAAACAGACGGTTCTCCGGAACTACCATTACATGATTTATGTACCATGTTCCAAATAGCTCTAACAGCACAAACAGAATCAGTGCTAATAACGCTTGTATTATAATAGATGTTCTAAACACTTCGTTTATCCCATCTAAAGAGCCTCTTCCTTTCTCGACATTTAAATAACGTTGAATGGTATTAATAAGCGATGTATTTAGAAAAGCAAACATCGATACGAAACCCGCAACAACATTATATGTGCCATAGTCAATTACACCCAGATTCTTAAGGACAATTCTGGTTGTGTACAATGAAACACATAATACAACAATCATTCTGCCGTATAGCAGAAATGTGTTTTTAACTATGCGTTTGTTGTTGCTCTCCATTTATCTAACTTTTAGCCAAGAAGAAAAGCACCTACCTTCGTTTTCCTAAAAATCATTGTGATTATAACTGATAATAGAAAAGCTACGACAAAACCCAACCAGGGTAAAATATATGAACCACACCATTGGGGTATTGATGTACAATAGTAAAGAGCCTTTAATACAAACTGATGGATAATATAAATACCCATACTTATACTACTTATATAGTAAATCAACTTGTCTTCTTTGTTGTTTTGGATTCGTAAACAAGACCACCTAAAGAAAAACAGGTAGCAACAAACAACTCCAACGCTAGAATAAAACAATTGTATTATGTTGGGAATCAATGCACTCAAACCTTGTTCCGTGGCGTTGTCTTTCAACTCAAGCATAGGCAACAGCAAAAACATATACATGAGAAACGCCCAACTTCCATATTTCATTGCTATTTCTTGCAGATTATCTCTCCGTTTGATAACAATTATACCCATATAAAAGAAAAAGAAGAAATACAATACTCTGCTGATTTGAAAATAATTTGGAATTAATGGTGAGACAACAGACAGCATTAGAGATATCGAAAGGACCAACTTTGAATTGATACCACAGCGCAACAATGCACATGCTAAAACAAAACAGCCAAACAGCATTGGCAAATACCACATATGGCCAATTCCGCATAATAAGTCGTAGCCATACTGGATCGGTTCAAAATTCTTCTTATAAAAGAACGGTGAATATAAAGCGCCAAACACTATCGATGGAATCATTAACCTCTGTATCTTCTTCTTAATCACACTCAAAAAACCGTCTAGTTTGTTCTTTTTAAGTATACTATAGCCGTATACATACCCAGAAATGAATGTGAATGATTCCAACAGACAAGAAAAAGATATTTTCTGAAGCCATAGCCAAGTAGAAACTTTCTGAATCCCCTCTGGCAACGGCCATGTTGGGGAATCCGTATTATACACAAAAGAGTGCATAAAAACGAGCATAATAACAACTGCTGCTCGAAAAAAATCAACTTCTTTGAGTCTGGCTTCAGACATCTTTGCTGATATTAAGCTAATTTCGATTCAATACTATTTATTATATCTGCAACGTTTTTCCATTTTTGGATTTCCGCCGCTCCAAATTTAATGGAAAACTCGTTTTGTATTTCCATTACCATTTGGAAATGAGCTAACGAGTCCCAATCTTCAATAGTTTGAGGGGAATCTTGCTCCGTTAATTCAAGCTCATCTGCATCAATAATATCCGCCAGAATCTCACTGATCTTGTTTAAAATTAATTCTCTTTGTTCCATACAATATCTATTTAAATCACATTAACTTTGGAATTATTTCAGCAGGATTTCCCATAACAATGGAATTGTCTGGCACATTTTTGGTGACAACCGCATTGGGGCCCACAGATACATTATTACCTATTTTTTTACACAATATCTTGCAACCAGAAGAAAACTCCACATTATCTCCTACGGTAACAACCCTTAGCTTATTATTTGAGGGTCCCAAATTTGATGCTATCAAAGTTCCTGGCCGCACAGTGCAATTCCTGCCAATTTTAGCCTGCGCAGAAATCAGAATGTGCCCCAAATGTGGGATATAAAGCCCTGGTGCAAAAACATTTGGATAAATATATATCTGTGTCTTATGCATAATCCGATAGAAGCGGATAAGCATAATATTATAATAAATCTTATCAAAAAATGTTTTTTGAGTATTCTTTAAATACTCAGTATTTCTTAATGCTGTAATAAACTTCCAAATATAATATTTTTCAGTTTTATAAAGCCAGTCAAATACAGATGGTTTTGCATCAAAATGCTTACGGTCTTCTTTCAGATAATAAGCAAGATCCTCTTTGTTCTGTATCATTATTATTCCTCCACAAATTCTATTAAACCATTTTTTGTAAGTAGAAACGCAACACGTTTACCTCCAAATAGGACTGCAGGCTTGGGAACAGAGATTGTCAAAGCACCATTTTCCTCAAACCTAATTATTTCTTTCTCTATATCACTGACAGAATAGCAAAGATGATAATAGGATATCTTCTGTTTTAAAAGGCCCTCCACTTGTTCGCCGCTAATAAACTCTACATCAAGGCCGGTATTGGTCTTTATTAAGCATAGTTCTGCTTTCTGCAACTCGTCATAGACTATTGGTGATTGTTCAACTATTTCAAAAAGCTTTCCGTATTCACGAACCGCCTTTTGAATATTCTTACACACTATACCTACATGATGTATTTTCATCTCTACCGCTTTTCAATAAAACACTCTTTTGGTTGGTATGTCTCAACATCTAATTCAAACTGAGCTGTTGATGCTCCTTCGATAGTCCTGAATCCAAGCCCTGTATAGTGTTGTTCAACCATCTTGTTCTTAGGTGTTGGCAGGTACTCACCAATAATACGCTTGTAACCAGCCGCCTTTGCTCTCTCAACCATTGTGTTGAGAGTAAAATTTTCCATTCCACGCTTCAGCACACGGCAACTCATGAACCAAGTATCCACGAATAATGTCTCTTTGTCTTGTGGCTTCATGATGACCACGGCAATCAAACCATTATCTCCAAACTTGTCCTCCAAAGTAAAACTCAAGTCAATCACATCCGGGTCATTGGCTAACGCCTCAATATCAGCGTCTGTATAACGTACTGTGCGCAGGTTAAACTGGTTACTACGCTGGCTCAGCTGAGCAACACGGGGCGTATTAAATTTGGTAAAACCGCTAACTACAGAGACCATATTTAGAGACTTCAAGAAATCTGCCTCATTCGTAAAAGTCTTACTTAATGACACGCGTTGTGCTTCCACCTGATACTGTTTTGTGCGGTCTTTATCCAGATTACTGTATGATGCAGTCTCAAACAGATTGAGAGAATACAGATACTCCAAATAATCTGCAGGATCCTCGGGCAATTCCGGAACGGTAATGGCAGGAATATTCTCCCGCACTATATTGCGTTCAAACGGATTGTCATCCAGGAACACCATACTATCAAAACCGATATTAAGAATCTGCTGTATAGTACGGATGTTATCCACCTTGGTTTCCCAGTTGGCTTGGAATACTGCGATGTCATCCAGCTTGAGCACCATATCAGGATGTTTCTCAAACGGCTCCTTTGCCGTCTCTTCGCTGTTCTTGGATGCCACACAGATGATGATACCACGTTGTTTGAGTTTCTTTACCCACATCTGAAACTCAGTAAAAGCCTTTCCTATGCCTAGTCCGTGGCCAAGCTGAATGCCTTCAAGTCCGTCATCACCAATCACGCCGCCCCATACTGTATTGTCCAAGTCAAGAATCAGGCATTTCTTGAACTGGCCTTTAATGGCGCAAACTATGTCCATCACACGACTGGCCACGTAAGGCAGGACATCTATGCTCAGCACCATTTCCGTGCTAGTATATACATTGGCGGCAAACATCTGGTCGCGACCCAATTTGTTCTGAAGACCTGCGATGTCGCAGACAAACAGATTTGGGTACTGCTGCGATAGGCGCATCAACTCAAAGTTTAGCTTGCGTACTTGGTAAGTAAATGAGCTCTCTACCTTGTTGGCATAGCTGCCAAATACTGTATCCTCAATCTCCGGGTAGTTGAAATAGATTATCTTCTTGCTGACAAAAGCAGGATTGGAGCAAATATCGGTAATAAACTGAAGGCGCTCTTCAGCGAGCATCATTTGTTGTTCTTGAGACAATGCGCTGTGATGTTCACCTAACTTGTGGGTGCTCTGGAATACAACAATAAAATCTGCATCAAACTGGTACAAGTCGCTGGTGGGATCCATAAACTGGCGCTCCACCTGATTGTACTCGGCTTCAAATAAGTCTATGTTGTAGCCACGTTCTATACCTTCACCCTTGATGGCAACGGCTAGAAACTGGGTCGAAGTATCGCCAAGGAGAGAAACCTTAAATACAGGGAGTGACGAAACATCCTTTTTAAGGTTTTGTTTTAGCGTTTTAAAAAGCTTCATTATTATTGTAATTTAAACTGTTGTTATAAATTATAGCCTATCTATAACTTTATTCGATGAAGCCTTGGATGACAATCTTTTTTCAAGCATTTGTTCGTGCTTTACAATTTCTTCTTCGTTGAATCTCATTTTTAGGATTCTACCTGGAACACCCCCAACAATAGCATAAGGTGGAACATCTTTAGTAATTAACGCCCCTGCAGCGATAACCGCCCCTTTACCAATAGTTACCCCTTTTAATATTGTCACATTACATCCTATCCACACACCTTCATTAATGACCACATCTTTATCATTTTCTTCCAGTTTGTCTTCTGCCTTGATTTCATATATGTGACTTCCTAAAATATCTATGCGATGATCACCACCTCTAATAGTCACATGCGGCCCAATAACTACATAATCGTGAATATAAATATGTGAAATGCTTGCAATAAAGGAAGCGTGCGCTCCAATATGTATATTATTGCCACAATGGATATGTGATGGTATACAATCGAAGTCAGCATCCACATAAACATTATTTCCACACTCGGCAAAATTCGCTTTTTTATAAAAAGAAATGGCTGAACTAATTTTCTTGTTAAAATGATATAACAATTTTCCTATGAATCTTTTCATAAATTTTGTATATCTATTTGAAAAAGTTCCTCAATAACCTCTACCCCTAACCTCTACACTTTAATTTATGTAGTACGCAGCATACCACTCAGCGAAATTACGCAGACCTTCCCTCAACGTAATCTTGGGAGTGAATCCGAAATCACGCTCAAGAGCTGAGGCATCTGCATACGTGGTAGGCACGTCACCTGGTTGCATAGGTACCAACTCCTTGTGGGCGTCGAAATCGAAATCCTTCGGCAAGACACCAGCTCTTACAAGTTCCTCTTGCAATATATTCACGAAATCGAGCAGATTCTCTGGCTGACCACCACCTATATTGTAAACTGCATACGGAGGTATGGGCAAACCGTCCTCTCCCACCTTCTTTTCCGGAGCACCTTGCATTACCCTCACAATGCCCTCCACAATGTCATCCACGTATGTGAAGTCACGACGACAGTTGCCGTAGTTGAATATCTGTATCGTCTCACCCTTCAGCAACTTATTGGTAAAACCGAAGTACGCCATATCGGGACGACCGGCTGGGCCATACACAGTGAAGAAGCGGAGGCCTGTACTGGGTATATTATACAACTTGCTGTAACAATGTGCAAAGAGTTCGTTGCTCTTCTTGGTGGCGGCATACAGTGATACGGGATTATCTACCCTATCGTCCGTGCTGAACGGCACCTTCTTGTTCCCACCATACACGCTGGACGAGCTCGCGTAAACGAGGTGCTCCACACCCTGATACCCATCTTCCTTCTTACATCTTACATCTTCCATCGACTTGCGGCATGCCTCAAGGATATTATAGAAGCCTATCATATTGCTCATGATATAGGCATCGGGATTCTCTATACTATAGCGGACACCTGCTTGCGCAGCGAGATTAACAACGATGTCGAACTTATACTCTGCAAAGATTTTTTCTATGAGTCCTTTGTCGGATATATCACCTTTTATGAACTTATAGTCAACTTTACACTTTTCACTTTTAACTTTTAACTGCTCAAGGCGCCATTCCTTCAGCGACACATCATAGTAGTCGTTCATGTTATCCAAGCCCACAATCGTTCCACTGCTCATCTCATTGAACAGTCGCATCACAAGGTTGCTACCGATAAAGCCGGCACTTCCTGTCACCAAAATGGTCTTATCGTTCAATTCTATCTTCTGCATAACATGTCACACCCGACAAAGGACACTCTTCACTTCATTCACCCAATCTCTTTCAGCACTACGGCAGGGACGAAGGCAATGGCTACACTCGCTATACCCTCAAGTTCCACAACAACGCGTTTGCAACGCTTCACACGACGAATCACTCCCGTGACACCCTCAAACATTCCCCCGGTAATCAGCACACGCTTGCCCTCCTTTCCCACAACAGTTTCATCGTCGAGAAACATCACACTGTCGTCTGTCCTCGAGGCCACACGCATGAAATTCTCCATCTGACCGTCAGGCACCGTCATTATCGTATGAACGTCCTTAGCCGTATGATCCATCATATATCGCAACGGCTGCAACACCTCGTTAGATGTCTTCAGACTGCTTATCAACTCCTGTGTAGAGTGTATGAAGATGAGATTATTTATCGCTGGAACAAACTCACGATGAGGATGATTCGTATTGGCATCCAACAACTTGTACGTCATCGGCACAAAGTTCTCGATTTCCAGACGGTCCAGCTCTGCCTTCACCTTCAGCTCACGCGAATAGGTCACTCTCATCGGAAACCAAGACTTGGGGTCACCACACATCGTTGTGTCGTGCCTCAAACTTACTTCATTCAAATTTTCAGTCATCATGTCGCTCTGATGTCCAGTCGCTCAATGATTTCCAATATATTCCTGTATTTCTTTAGAAATATGGATTTCCGCTGCGAAGATACAACTTTTTTTCCCCACAGAACCATTTTTTCCGAAAAAAACTTTGCTATATAGCCGTTTTTGTAAAACGGACATAAAAAAGCTGATGTCCGCATTCCTGCAAACACCAGCCCCTTCTCACTTTTAACCTTTAATTTTTAACTTTTAACTTTTAACTCTTCATCTTTCACTCTTCTATTTGCTCGAACATCTTCTGATAGGCCTCCACCTTTTTGTCGAAAGGCAATGGATAAACTCGGGAACTGCTGGGCAATCTATATAGAAACAAACCGTCAGAAACACCAATATGCGTGTTCGACTTGGGGATGGCAGCAATGCCGAGCGAGGCACAGATGGTTTCTGTGGCTTTCTCGCCTGTGGTGACAATGGCACGGAGATGGGGCAACTGAGAGAGTAAGGCAGGGATGTCGGTTGGTTCTACCACTTCAAGGAACTTATCCGATGCATTATCTTGCAGACGGCGGATTGCAGTGGAGGTATCGAAGAAAGCTAGGCCTTTTTCCTGACAGAAAGCAATTATCTCGTCGACTTTGAAGCACTTATTCGCGGTATCTACAAAATGGTTCCTGTCACCAAAGAATATCTGTCCCTCAATGCGCCAATGGTCGTTGATGAAGTTCGGGTAGTAGAAGTCCATGCACCACCGTTTGCGTTGCGGTGGAAAACTCCCCAGGAACAGTACCTTCGCATTCTCTGGCAAAAAGGGGCGCAGGGGATGATATTCTATCCCACCCGTGCTGCGGGCGATATTCTCTGTATTGAGATAGGAGGTCATTATATCATATCAAAATCCGTCATTTCATCGGAATATTCATCCATTCCTTCCGTTCTTCTTCCGGCATCTTCTCTATGGCATAACGCAACATGGTGCGAGGCATCTCGTGGGCACGCTGTCGCAGAAAGTCGCGAAGTAAGTCCATCGAGCATCGCTTTCCCATCTCTCTGAGCATCCAACCCACAGCCTTATGCATCAGGTCATGCGAATGGTGCAGATGCACCTCAGCATAGCGCAGACACCACGACGGGTCACCCATCTGCGAGGTCTTCCACGTGCACACGATACTCATCCTTTGTTTCCACAGGCAGGAGCTATTAGCCAGTTCATCCATCACCAGCTTTTTGTAATCACCTCCCCTTGGGGAGGTCTGGGTGGGGGTCAGATTTGTCGGCAACATCAGCCAATGCCCCAGTATCTTGGGGGCGGAGAGATCCACTAGGTCCCAGTTATTCGCCCTCTCTGCATACTGAAGATACATCGTGAGAATTTCATCGCGTCCACGGATAGCGGCCTCATCATTTTCCTTCAATTTCATGCCCCTCTCCCTTGAGGGGGCGACTGGGGTCTTTAGAGCAGCCACTGAATGTGGCTGTGGCTCCACAAAGGGGAGCGAATTCCCATTCGCGACGGAGGATGTTGGGAGGAGGCTCTGTTTCTCAAACATCGCCACCAGTATCAGCAGCCCGCAGAGCCTCACTTCGTGCCACTTCGACATCAGCAGTTCCGGCACCTCATCAATGGTTAAGGGTGCAGGGGTCATGGCCAATGCAGACTTAACAACTTCTCTGACTTGCGGCACCTTCAGTCCCAGGAACTCATCGCCCTCACCGTAGTCTCCCGGGCCCGTCTTGAAGAAGCGCATCAGATTCTTCCGCTGCTCCTCGTTCCGCAACGACTCCATATGTTCTATTATCTCCTTCGCCGTCAAATTTTTAACTTTTAACTTTTAATTTTTCATTTATCATTTCTCATTTAGCCCCGCAGGGGCGCTTCTTCCTTCAGCTCTCCTCCCATAAAAATCTTCCCATATCCACATGTCCGTTAGCCTTGAAGCAGACACCCTCTTCCTCTAAAAGTGTCCGCTATCGCTTCCATCCCGGAGCCGTACGTCCTTCTTTGTTCACCACACGATGGCAAGGCAGTTTATCGGCTCCCGGTGTATATCGCAGAGTGCGTCCCACCATACGGGCGTGACTTGGCCAACCGGCCAAAGTGGCGATAAGACCGTAGGTCATCACCTTACCGCGAGGTATCTGACTGACGATGCTCAGCACATCGTCCCGGAACGTCCTCGCCTCCTCTGCCGTCATCTTATCATGATACCCCTCCATTTCATATTTTATATTTCATATCATTATGCATTATGCTTTGTACATTATGCATTCATTCTGCCTCTTTGCGCTGCAAATTTACTCAATTCTTCCGATATAACCAAATAATCTATAGAAATCTTTTTCAGACAAGTAGACAAGTCGTTAGTTAACGAGTTCGCTTCGGCTTCGCTCGCGCTCATTCGGCAAGCCGAAAGTAGACAAGTTTTTTGTCGAGAGTCAAGAGGAAGATAAATGGTTTTTTAGTGAACGAGGTTTTTCCTTTGAGCGACAGGAGCCAACGCAGGTGGTAGCAACATTGGGGAGAAGGATGTCGGAGAACATTCGCCCAAACCGAGCGCAAAAGAGAGCTCGCTTTATTTTGCCGAGGTGCGCGAATGTCTGCGGACGAAGTTTGCGAACTTGTTTTCCAGCAGACTTATCACTGATGGTGCTTTGCGCTCGAAAGAGCGTCTGTCGCGCAAAGGGGTTTTCTTGGTTTTTGTTTCTGTGATTTCTGTGATTTCAGTGCTTTCTGTGTGAGATTATTGTTTTCTTGGTTTTTGTTTAAAATATTTCTGTGATTTCTGTGTGACATTTAAAATAAAAATCGTATCTTTGTGCCGTTAAATCGTATCAATATGAAACAGTTAACCGTTTTCTTGCTGCTTATGCTGGGACTGGCAGTCAGTGCCCAGGAGAGTCATGACACCTACGAGGTGGACGTGTTTACAACCCCAGGGGGAAGGACAGTGAAGTTCCACGCTCTCGTCCATGCCAGCATCCGTATTGAGTACGACGGATGGCAGATCTATGTGGATCCCGTGACAAAACTGGGCGACCGCACCATCGACTACACCTCGATGCCGCAGGCTGACGGCATCCTTGTGACACACGAGCATGGCGACCATTTCGACCGCGAGGCTATCCAGCTGCTGAGTCGCGACCACACCTACTTCGTCACGAACAGGCGCTGTGCGGACATGTACGGCGGCGGTTATGTGGTGAGCAACGGTGACGACATACGGGCCACTGAAGACATACGTCTGGAGGTGGTACCTGCCTACAATACCACAGAAGGCCGTGAGCAGTTCCATCCCAAGGGACGTGACAACGGTTATATCCTGACGCTGGACGGTCTGCGCATCTACATCGCAGGCGATACGGAGGACATCCCAGAGATGCAGGACATCAGGAATATCGACATTGCCTTCCTGCCCTGCAACCAGCCCTATACGATGACTCCGGAGCAGTTGGTACGTGCTGCAAAGATTATCAAGCCCAAGGTGCTCTTCCCTTATCACTACGGCCAGACGGATGTCAGCGGCCTCCCTGCCCTGCTCCAGAGCGACGGCATCGATGTCCGCATCCGGCATTATGAATAGTTACTTTTTGTCTAGAGGCGAGGGGCTAGAGTCAAGATTAGTATTCTCGTTTTATCACAGCGAGCTTGCAGAATTTTTAACTTTTAACTGCAAGAATTCCCTTGCCGTACATGCCACGATTCCCGAGTCGTGAATCAGCCCCACATTCGGGTCCATCGTCACCACGTACTTAGGATAATTGTCCTTAATCAGTTTCAGGTTACCGAATTCACGCTCATAGGTCCCCTCACCTGTCACCCGCATAGCCACCTGTACGTATATTACCTCGTCACCACGACGGGCCACAAAGTCTATCTCCTTCCCGTTGAGTTGTCCCACATACACATCATAGCCGCTGCGTTTAAGTTTCAGATACACGGCACCCTCCAACACTTTCTCCACATCCATGCTGCGTTTGTCGCGACACAGGTAGTTACGCAGTCCAAGATCCTCAAAATAATACTTATCCTGCTGCTCAAACACGCTCTTGCCCTTGATGTCGTAGCGTTTCACGCGGTCTATCATATACGTATCGCACAATGCATCCACATATTCTCCCACCGTGTTTGCAGAGACTGCCTGATTACTGCCCTTAAGATATTTAGCTATACTGTTGGCAGAGAACACCTTCCCGCTATTGTCAGCCACGAACTTTGCCAGATTATCCAGCAGCGACACGTTGCGCACATTCTTTCGACGAACGATATCCTTCACGAAGATGGTGTCGTAGATACTGCCCAGATACTCCGTCCTGGTCCGTTCGTCCTCCAAGGGAATACGGTACAGGAACGGCAGTCCGCCCCAGCGCAGATATTGTGAGAACGCGTTGTCGGAATCTTCCAAGCCATAGAACAGCAGGAACTCCCCATAGTCCAGACTGCTTACGTGTACGCGATGGTAGCGTCCGGCAAACGATGATGCAATGTCACTCGACAACATGGCAGCGTTGCTTCCTGTAACAATCACATCCACGCCATCCTGTTTCACCCAGTAGCGCAAAGCTTTTTCAAACTCTGCCACTTCCTGCACCTCGTCTATCAACACAAAGTTGCGCTGCCCTTCATGGACGGATGTCTTGATTCTGTCGGAAAGTTCCTTGAACGTGGTCAAGTCTGCGTTTGCGGGATCTTCCATGTCGATGTATATTACGTGACCTTCTGCAGCCAAATCAGCAGCCAGAAGTTCCAGTATGCAACTCTTACCGGCACGTCGATGACCAGTCAACACCACAGCCTCGCCTTTGCCCAGCAAACTGTTCACCAATGCTATATATTCACCACGATTTATTCTCTCCATAATTAGAATTTTTTGCAAAAATACAAAAACTTCTCAATATAAAGCAAACTTTTGCCTTCTATTTTGCAATATTTTTATAAAAGCGACGGAGGACATATACCCTAGCACAGGGGCGAGCCCCTATTCTATATTATATTGCCCCTTCAGGGCATTGCCCCCAACGGGGGCTTCCCAAAAATAGCTGTCCATATCCACATGTCCGTTAGCTTTGAAGCAGACACCCTCTTCTTCTAAAAGAGTCCGTTGTCGCTTCCATCCCGGGGCCGTACGTCCTTCTTTGTTCACCACCCGATGACAAGGCAATGACAACGCCTCAGGCGCATACCTCAATGTCCGCCCCACCATCCTGGCATGACTTGGCCATCCCGCCAGCAGTGCGATATATCCGTATGTCGTCACCCGTCCACGTGGAATCTGCGATACGATGTTCAGCACATCCTCGCCAAACGCCCTCGCCTGTTCCGCTGTCATCCTATCGGGATAATCCTTCACCCTATCAACTTTTAACTAAAGTACCTTCACCTTACGAACTGCGTTCTACCTTAACCTTAACCATTTTTGCCAAGGTCAACGTCAAGGTCAAGGTTGATTTGTCAAGGTCAAGGTTAAGGTCAAGGTCAAGGTATAAATCGCAATAACGATTCCGCCAGCGCCTTCAGTGCCACTTTTTGTTCGTCTGTCAGCACAAGCACATCCGTACCCCATGCCTCAGCAGGAACGGCAATGCCCACCTGTTCCTTCAACACCTCTGCCTTCATAAAGGTGAGCAGCTCCGAGAGTTTGGCCCTGCAATCCGCTGTTGCAGCCTTACCACCAGCTCCACTGATAGCTACGCGCTTGCCGTTGATACACGTCGGAGTCCCATAGTCCATCGGTTTCACAGGACGCGACAGCCAGTCAAGCAGGTTTTTCAAGTGCCCCGGATAACTCATGTTATACTCAGGCGTAAAGATCCACAGTCCATCAGCCTCGCTCACCGCCTTACGAATGCGAGCCACAACTTCAAGTTCCGGCTGCTCAATATCCTGATTCAGCAGCGGCAGTTCGCTATAATCCAGTTCCTGCACCTCAGCTCTCTCTCCGATAATCTCCTTAGCCACACGAGCCACCTGACGATTAAACGACTTCGCCCTCAACGACCCGATAATAAACAGAATCTTTTTCATATTGCTTGTATTTATTTTTTAGCTAGATAGTATCCTGTTTGGTGTTATACCCTTCGTGCTGACGGATATATTCCAACGTCTTCTTCTGGCTATCATTTATTCCGCCATTATACTCCATTGAGTAAATAATAGTCATAAACTGACTGGGCGAAGACTCGTCAAATTTTTGGCAAATATACAAAATATTCCCAAAATGGTTGTAACGTTACAACCTTTTTAATATATTTCCTACCCAAAAAGAGCAATTTCACTCAAAAATAACCTATGTGACGTGTTCGTCAACAAAAAAAGCTGATGCCGCATTTCTTCGAGCAGCACGCATCTTCAAACGCTCCTTGCCAGCCTCGGTCAAACGATACCGTTGTGTAGGACTATTCGGGCTTTCCGGTTGTGTCCTTTCCAATAATCCTGCCATCAGAGCCGGGGTCAGGTTGTTGTTTAGGAACATCGGACGGCTCTTCATACCCATTACCTCCATCAACTCACGCACGCCCATCTCGCCCTTCATCGCCTGAACAATCCGCAGCATCCGCTCACTTGTACTGTTACTTATACTGTTACTTATACTGTTGCTTATACTGTTGCTTATACTGTTGCTTATACTGTTACTTGTACTATCCACACCAGCCACAGCCCCATGCTGCCTAATCGTGGCATACACCATATCTCCACTGTCATGTGGTCGTCAAACAACTTCACCTGGATATCTGTACCCAGAATGCTATCCAGCTGCAAAAGTTCGAATTAATTTCCATACCGCAGAAAAAAAATAAAAACAACGGGGAAATTAGGGGAAGTTTGAGGAAAATTTCCCCTAATTTAAAAATAATATGTATCTTTGCAGCATTAAAACGTATATGAAGATGAAAGTAGAACCAACTCCCGTTCAGGATCATCAGCAACAAATTGAGGCAATTCAGTTGCTGACCAATCCGCAAATGCAGCCATTATTCCAGAAGATTAACAGCGAATATCTTTACTGGGATAAAGTGAAGCATATTGCACCAAATGGAATTGATAAGCATATACTTTGGCAGGCTGTAAGAATACAACGCAAACTCAGTGCTCAGGACATCCAGTTCGGTAAATACACCTTTCATTTCACAATTACCAAGAACATGTTGGCCCTGCTCCATGACTTCGACATGAATCTTGGTGGTAGTTTGGGTACACAAAGCATTATTCCAAATACAGACAAGAACTATTATCTGGTTAGCTCCATTATGGAAGAAGCCATTGCCTCCAGCCAAATGGAAGGGGCCTCTACCACACGGAGAATTGCCAAAGACATGCTTCGTAAACAATTGAAGCCTATCAATAAAAGCCAGCAGATGATAGTCAATAACTACGAAACCATCAACAAAATCTCCAAGAATAAACAGATGGCTTTTTCTATTGATAGCCTGTTAGACATTCATCATTCCATTGTCAACAAAACTCTCGACAACCATGATGATGAAGGTGTGTTCCGGAACAACAACGACATTTATGTTGTAGACGGAATCACCGGGTTCGTTGCGCACACGCCCCCTTCCTATACCGAGATTCATGAAATGATAGAGGATTTGTGCAACTTTGCTAACAATGATAACAATGACAATTTCATCCACCCTATCATTAAAGGCATTATTATACATTTCGTATTGGCATTCATCCACCCGTTTGTCGATGGCAATGGCAGAACAGCCAGGTCCCTGTTCTACTGGTATATGATAAAAAAAGGTTACTGGCTAACAGAGTATTTATCAATATCAAGAATCATTTATACAAACAAAACGGCATACGAGAAGGCCTTCCTATACACAGAAAATGATGGAAATGACGTATCGTATTTCATACAGTATCATTTGGAAGTAATGAAAAAAGCCTTCGAAGATCTGAAGAAATACCTTCAGCGGAAAATCGATGAACAGCAAAATCTTCTTCGTTTCTCCAGCATTTCCAATATTAACGAACGCCAACGATATGTCCTGCGCACCATATCAGAAAGCAAACGAACACTCTTTACTCCCAAAGAATTGGCTACACAATTCGATATTTCCGTAAGATCTGCCCGTACAGACTTACAATCTCTTGTTGACAGGGGTTATCTCAGCCAAACCAATTTGAACAAGAGAGCTATGGGCTACATAAAATCAGAGCGTTTCGAGCAGCTTTTCACAGATGTCTTAGACAAAAATTAGATGAGATTAGGGGAAGTTTTCCACAAATTTCCCCTAATTTCCCTTACCATTCACTTTCCCCATTACTCCCTCATTTCATCCTCAAGGGGACATGTAAACAAGGGCACAAAAAAAGGCTGATGCCTACATCTCTGCAAACATCTGCCCTTCAGGGTATCACATTTTGTGACACCCCCATGAGCGGAGACAGAAAGTAGAAGCGAACCCTTTATCATTAATCGTGGACCTTTAACCATCAACTTTCGCTCAAGCAAAGCATCGACCACTCTATGTTTGTAATTTCCTTCCATACAGCATTTTACACTCTGCACTCGGGAGTTTGGCGCATTCTCGTTCGGGAGTTTGGCGCAATTTCATTTGGTTATTTGACCGAAATTTAATCCGGCACTTGGCCATATTTTAAAGGGGACATGTATGGATGATCTTTCACACTGACTCTAAACCATCAATTACATTTTACGGTATGTTTTTTAGGCTTGCAAAGCCGGGGTTTTTGCTTTCAAGGTCTTGTAACCACGTTAGTGGATGTGAGAAGTGGTTGTGGAGTTGGCGTAAAAGCTTGTTTTTAAAGACAAGGACACACCACTTTACACAAAGGCTCGAAAGAGCTTCAAGACCACAGAAAGGGTTTTTACGGTTTTTTTCTAAAGCATTAAACATTAGTGGAAATTCGTGTTATTTGTGTTCGTCAACAAAAAAAAGGCTGACCCCATTACGGAATCAGCCCCTTCACAAATTCGTTATGATCTGCTTTATCTCTAAACTTTTAACTCTTAATTTTTCACTCTTAGTTCTTAGTTCTTAGCTCTTACTTCTATTTTCTTCCAGTCAACAATCTGCCACAGTGCAGCGAGATGATCCGGGCGACGGTTCTGATAGTCCAGGTAGTAGGCGTGCTCCCACACGTCGAATGTCAGCAGGGGCTTCAAACCCTTCTGAATGGGATTGGCAGCATTTGTTTCCTGTGTGATGACCAGTTTACCATCCTTGTCCGCAGACAACCACACCCATCCGGAACCGAACAGCGTAGCGCCTTTCTTTTGGAACTCCTCCTTGAACGCCTCGAACGACCCGAAGTCGCGAGCGATGGCCTCAGCCAAATGTCCTGTAGGAACATTGTCAGCCTTAGGCGATGCTAACTGCCCAAAATACAGATTATGGTTCAATATCTGTCCCGCGTTGTTCAGTATGCCTCCTGTTGCTTTGCATACTATCTCCTCCAGTGTTAAGTCCTCCATCCCGCTCCCAGACAACAGAGTGTTGAGGTTATTCACATAGGCCGCGAGATGCTTCCCGTGATGAAAGCCTATCGTCTCCTTACTTATCACGGGCTCCAATGCCCCCGCCTCATACGGCAACGCCATCAATTCGAATTTCATAAGTTTATGTTTTTAGTTTTTATCTCTTCGGGTACTTTAACCTTAACCATATTAGTCAAAGTCAACGTTAACGTCAAAGTCAACGTCAAGGTTATTTCACATAATATCCACCGGTTTTATCCGAGTCTCTATGTTCTACTAATCCTTCTTTTACTAATAATGCAAGATGTCTATCAACTGTGGGTATACTCTTTCCTGTCAATTCTGAAATCCGCTTTCTTTGTATTCCGGGATTGGCTTTAATCGTCTGATAGGTATTGTTTACACTATCATTTCGGTTATCATTTCGGTTATCATTTCGGTTATCATTTGCAATTTTTACACCATCGCTATTATACTCCATCGAGTAAATAATAGTCATAAACTGACTGGGCGAAGACTTGAATACGGGCCTCCGGTCCTCTTTATATGATTCTATAGGATTTACTCTACAAAAAGAAATACACTGAATTTCAGAAGCTTGCACGAGGGCGCGTCATCCCTTGCAAATAAGAACTAACCATAGAATGGAATATAAGTCATATACTTCTACTTCATACTCCTTCTCATCAGGAATACGCTTTGGAGGCTCAAACCATCAAAATAACAATAATTGCTGGGCATCTATTTTAGGTGGATAGAATGTCCCTATCACTATAAACGGATTTGCCATATGACGTTGTTGGAATTCTTTCGTCGTACCCAAGAAAAGGTATAATTCGCAATCCTTAACCATATGATCATAGTACATCTCCCTCACTTTCTTACATGCCACAGCCTCATCATAACCGCTAGACCTCAGGCAATTCCAATACAATGTTCCCAGTTCCCAATCCTCAATCATCAAAGTGTGAGATTTTCCGTCATCTGTAGTGAATTTATACGAGAACTCATATGGTAGTTTTTTTACCACCTCAAATACCTCCTTTTTTTCAAACAAGTCTAGCTGATTCTGATTGGCCTTCACCGCAGCCAACTTCTTCTGATCCCATTCCCTTTCTACTGACTTGATTACAAAATCCGTAACAGTTGCCTTCAAAACCGCAAGTGACATCTGGGTTGCCTTGCAATCCTCAAGAAGTTTATCCATGTCCGTATAGACATTGCGCAAGACAATCTCTTTCCTCGCTGCCCAGCCATTCTTCGTGTCTATATGTCCAACCACATTAAACGGCGCATCAAAACTCACTGGCCTAAAACTTTCCGGTCTGAAATCATTCTGGTTCTTAACCACATCCACCTCTACCCAGTCATACTTACTATACTGGGAATAAGGTTTCAACTTTCTGAATGGTACAGGGAAAATACGAATCCAAGAACCATCTTCACGAAATCCTGCAGTACAAACAAGTTCATCGTATTTTTTGGAAAGACACGGGTACGTCTTTACTGTTACTAATACCTTCTCTACTGCCATGTCCTAAATTTCCTTGAAATCAAATGAAATACCTTGCCTGCTCATTATTTTTCTTGCAATTTGCGTCCTATGGCACTGATTAACATCCTTCTCAAAACAAGTCAACGCCACGCGTTGATCTGTATTTATCAATTTTACGATTCTATCAAGATATGCCTCGCTCGCAGCCAGCACGGTAGTTCTGTACTGTTCAAAAAGCAAATCATAATCCCTTTGTGAATACAATGACTGTCTTTGACTTGACTCAATACCCAACTCCGGAATATGAATATAATTTATACCGACACCATTACATGCTGATTGCAGTTGCGTCTTTGAGAATCCGTATTTCTGGCTATACGCATTCTTACGGACATCACAAAGTGTCCTAACACCATATATAAGCAATCTATTTAGATATTCCTCCAATGACAGGCCCTCATATCCAATGGTAAATAGTGTGTGATTCGTATAAGTCCTCCTATGATCTTTCTTTCTCACCTCCTTCATCTGTTCTTGAGTTAGATGCTTATGTGCAATCTCACTATTTATTGCGTAATAAGGGAAGTTCTGATATGTATAATTTATGAAATCATCATCTGTAAAGTCCTTATAAGCATCAACTATACGATATAGGCATCCAGAATCGAACAAATCCAATCCTGATACATATTGCTTTGATCTATCAATGGTTATCATCCCGCCATCAATGCTTAGATAGCCAGACTTCTCAAGTACAGAAACATCATGATTAGCATTGAAAGAAAAGCAACCATACTTATACGGAACAAAACTATAGGCACGACTCTCTGGCTCCTGTTCTCTCGTGAAAAGGAATAACGCTTTTTGAAGACCAATCGGGCTCATTTTCCCGCCAAACGCCTCAATTAAAGCAAGTAGCACCTTACATCTATAGTACATCACACATTTATATTGAGTTAAAACACAACGGCATTTAACTTGCAAGTAGTTCGCTTTCCAATCGCAAAGATACGAATAATTTTTCAAATTCACCCATTTGGCCGAAAATTAATCCGGCACTTGGCCATATTTTGATGTGACAGTTGGCAAAATAATCCTTAATTCCATGAATCTGTAGTTCCTTAGATTCATGAGTCCAGCAAAGCCCTCAACCCGATTTTAACTTTTAATTTTCCACTTTTAACTGTAAGAATGCCCTCAGACCCCTTCCGCCATCGCTCGTCCTGAGTCATCTTCCTTTATCTATCTCCACCGGGCCAGAGTACGACAGCCTCAAATATACAGAATCGAAGAAATGACCCTTCTCCTTCTCCCATCGTTCATCAAAGTTTTTCAGCTCTTCCTCTGTGAATCTTACTGGTGCGTCATTTTGTATTGTTAAAGCCAATTCATCAATATACCTATGTATGGTATCTTCTGAGATGTCTTGGTAATATTCCTTAATCGTATTATTCAACGCTTGCCGACTATATACCTTCGAGGCTTTTATTTCATTAACCTTTCCCTCCAATATCTCATCTGGAAACAGTTTCTTCGAGCGGTTACAATAATTATAAATCAGTTCAGAGATTGCTGCATCATGCTTGAAGAAAATCCTCTCCGCTTTACTATTGAAATCCTCATCTTTCTGCATCTTATATACCAATCCCGCTTGGCATCCCGGTCGCGAAAATGGCTGCAGCCCGACAGCACTTAACCTCTTAGCGGCAGCATTGAAAATAGGCATATCTGTGTACTCGTATATCACACCTACACCATCCTCTGTATAAGGCAGGTATGTTCCGTTCTCGTACTTCGTGGCGGCAAAGAATGCGGCCACCCATTTGTCTGTAGTCAAATCAAGTACGTCCGTTTTTATTCCATAGTGTTGTCCTATTGCCGTTGAATCCACATTCAGGAACAATGGTTTTAGACCCTCTGGCGTGGCATAAGAGAGACCATTTTCATATATTCTGGTCAACGGATATTCTTTCAATAAAAGCTCCAGTTCTTTCAGGCATAGCCTTTCATGAAACATCTCTGCCTCTGACAATCCTCGATACAACGAAGGCTTGCACTGCTTCCCTTCAAGTCTGTCTGATTGGCCTCTATAATATCTATAAGGATATAATGCACATGGATAAAGATGTGTACGTCCGTCTGGCATCCGTATCGCCTCAAACATACCTTCCTGATAATGGGTCGGGAACATCAACCTCATCACTTCCTTATCCAGATGGAACCATTCCTCATTGTATGCTATCATCTCCATGACATCTAACAGGTTCGGCAGTTCCTTCTGCTCCGTTTCCGATACCCAACAGGCTACAGCATGGTCCAAATCAAGTTTTCTTATATAATCGATTCTCGTTTGGTAATTCAACTCCATTGCTGCCTTCTCATATCGTTGAGCACCATACTTTGCCGCCTCCCGGTCACCTATAGTCAACGCCGTTTTGATATAGAATTCTGCAGATCGGCACACTTCTGCGTATGCCTTTATGCTTTCAAAGAAATCGATACTTTTCTCTATGAGTTGTAGGTCATTGTTCAACAGTCCCTTATCTCTGTCAAAAGAACATTGCGCTCCGGGATGTTTAAAATCCTCTCGCTTTACATCCTCATTGACCAATCGGCGAGCCTCTGTTATAAAACGCTCCTCCTTTTGCTGGCACTTATGCCATAACAGGAAGTAAGACTTCGCCATCCGCACCTTACAGAAAGCAGCATTCTCATGATCATTTACTTTTTCATAATGCACACGGGCTTTCCAAAGAAACGACAGGCTCAACGCAGGATAATGTGTCCCTATCATCCGAGCCATCTCCGAATAGCACTTTGCTATCAACGACGGATTTCCATCAGCCTCAGCTTCAGCCAATGCTTGACTCAGCGAATTAATGCCAATTATCTGATGACAATCATCGCATTCTATTGAACCTTTTACGATAAGCACCTCCACCTTCTGTGGGTGGCTGATATCTTTCTTGAGTAACTTGTCACACAACTCCAGTGCTTTCTCATTATCGCCAAGCCTCCTATAAGCCTCTATTTCTTCTTTGTCGATTATGAAATCTGGAGCGCCATGTATAGAGAAGTCTTTTTCTATCATCTTGTATTGCCTGATAGTTTCAAGCGCCTCTTCCGCCTGGCATGCATTCTGTTGCCAGCCAACCATATTCAACAGCAAGGAGAGCACTTCGTTAGGCGTTAAACCAAAAAACACCTTTTCAAACTGCACCTGCGATAGCCGTTGCCTATAGTCGTTCATGCAAAGTTTACCATACAATGCACGATAAATCTCACCAGCTCCATCAATGTTGCCCTCTCGCATCATTGCCGTAGCGCGGTTCATCTGCTCCCCAAACTTCTGCCTATCAATCATCCTCTCTCCTTATACACTCAACTTGTTCTTCATCTGAAGGTCTGCCACCTTCCTCGTCAGCGTTCTTACATCATCAAGCAAGGCCAATATATTTTCTCTGTTCCCGGCAGCAACTGTACCTCTTTTTGCAGTGAGCGTATTGTAACATTCCATTAGGCAATCTCTATCTGCGCCTTTAGTCTTCGTGATTTCCACATTAAAACTAGTCACAAATTTCTCCAGTTCATCTTCTACATAGTTTGCGCTTTTCCCCTGCAAGGAACTATTCTTGCTGGCCTTATGTAGGAATATCCCAAACTTCTCGCATTCTTTCTGAAAGGAAACAAAATTTTCATATTGGATGTTTTGTAATATCTTATCCCGTGCCACCTCTGTTGCTTCTTGTGCCGCAACAGAAGCATCCTTTGCTTTTTTAGCTTGGAAACTTTGCCATATTGAGATTGCTGCACCTATAATAGATGCTATCCCACCTATAATGCTAACTATACCTACCCAGTCCATATTAGTAGCACTCTAGAAGATCTCTTATCTGCTGTTCATTCATCATATACCTATTAGGCAACACTTTATACTCTTCCCACTTTAGCAACATTGCTCTATACTTTGGTAATTCTGGCCAATGGCTGTTATAGTAGCCATGCGATAATTGTTCTATTTCATTATAGCGTCCAAGGTCTTTAATGAAATATTCGGTATAAAACATCTGCTTACCTTCGTTATTTCCGTCGAATCCTGGAAATCTTATATCGTCTTCAGTGAGAGAAAGTTGTATTCCTTCTCTCTTCAAATTGATATAGGAATAAATGATGCCTCGATACATCTCTAAAATATCAAGAACCTCCCTACAACCATCGGCAGAAAGCTCCTCATCAAACAAACAATCAAAAACGTCGCTATAGTGATACTCATAGCCATATTGAAGAGCCTTAATCATGTTGTCATAATCATACTCTTCATCGCCTTGATTCTTCAATATTTTCAACAGATAAATAAACTTCGCCCTATCTGTTTTTGAAAGTTTTACAACATTCTCCATCTTACTTATTTCTTAATTATTTATTTTAGACATTTACATTTTCTGATAACTGATAACCTCTCAACTTTATAATATGATGCGGTTATATGCACTTGTTTCAAACAACTGATAATGCTCTTGATTCGCCAATTCATTAGGCAAAACATCATAGAACAGGGCATACTCTTCAGCTATCGTTTTATGCCATCCTCCACAAGCGGCATAGTAGTAAAACATCAGATAACGTTCATTGTCCGACAGCGTATTCCTTAGCATTACTGCATACTGATAGCGTTCTTCATTCTCTATCAAATCACTACTGTCAACATAGTTCAATATCCCATCAAAGAAATGGAAATAGTGATTAAACACCTCAAAGTCACTATAGCTAAACAACCTATCAACGGTTTTCGCCTCCAAGTATCCTTTGATACCACGCGAACCATCAAAGTTATCTTTTTCCAAATAGAACTTCTTGAACACTTCCCTTCCTTTAGCAGTGAAGGGGTCTGCCCCATCAAGGCATTCATATTCAAGGTTATCCGTGATATGTTGAAACAACGACATCAGATTAAAGAAGGTGTTTTCAAACCGTTGCCGTTTCATGGTCTTATTCTGCTCCACAAACTCATTACGTGTTTGTTCCAGTTCGTCACGCTGTAATGCAAGTTCTCGTCTTTGCAATATCAAGGTAATTATCAATCCCGCGAAAGCCAGCCCTGAGAAAAGGGCATTTACCGCCCCAAACATGTCTCCGAAAATGCCTTGCTTCGTCTCTGGCATAAACAGTACGAAGAAAGTCAACGCCCAAATCACAACAACTCCAATTGCACATCCCCATGCAATCTTGATGATCTTCCCGGTATCGTCTTGTTTATTTGTTTCGTTTCCCATTATTCAACGTTTAATCTTTCCTTGATTTTTAACAACAATGGTTCATAGGAACGCTCTTTAAGCGATTCAAAGGAGTAAGAGTTAATATCATCTGTCACCTCAGCAAGTTTCTGCAACTGATGGATATACTCTTCAATGAGTCTGATCTTTTTCTCCAATGGTAATATCACCGTCTTATCCTCAGAAATGATTTGCTTAATGACAAACGTGGTATCGTTTTTCTTCTCTTCCCAGTAATTGGCTAATTCCTTGTATTTATTCTCATCTCGCACTGTCTCGTCAATCACTATAGGGAATACCCTCTTCAAATAATCGGGATGATTCAACACTCCGGCCAATTCATAAACGCAATTGAACGATTTCAAGTAAGCTTCTGAAAACATCACTACCACAAAAGCTCCTTCTCTTATCTCATCCATAAACGCTGTAATGCTGTCGCCATACCGACAATCCTCCTTATCCCTTCTATAATATATCTGCTTTCGTTTAAACAAATCGCACAAATTATCAGCGGCATCCATTGACTCACCCTTCCATTTGTACGAAATATAAACCGTCGGTTGTTTTTCGCCTTTCTTTATGGCCTCATAATATGGCAAGTACATAGGATCTAGTTTTCGATATAACTGAAGATAAACCGAATGCTTTCCTTTATACCATTCGCCATCTCCACACACCCACAACCTACATTGCTTACATTTTGAAAGGAACGAATGAAGTCTTAAAACATCTGCCTGTGAAATATTGGCAAAATGTTCATAGAAATTGGATAGTACTAACAGTATCTTCGATTCCTCACCAATTGCCGTAAAGAAATTATTGAAAGCGACTCGCAGGGGTAGTTCCTTGTCTTGGTTCTCACAAATGGCAGTTATATGATCGTTAAGCAATGGATCCTCCAACTTTTCGCATATAGAAATGACTAACTCCCCCATCAACTGTTTCATATCATCGGTAAGCGTTAGTCGCACCACTTTGTATCCACATATATCAGCCCCTTCATAACTATCAAAGAAGAAATCAAGTTGCTCCTTAAGTGCTTTGCTGAAGCACAAGTTAGTCTCGGAGGCAACCAACTTCTTGAACACCTCTTCGTTAGACAGTATGTCCTTACCCTCCTTTTTGACCAGATTCGGCAAGAGGAACTTTTCCATTTCTAGCTCAGTCATATCTTACCGATTATCTAGTTCATACAAGAAACGCCTCATACCCCTTCTAACAGACTCCATCGCCATCAGCTTATCCATCGTATCAAGGGCCGTTTCCAGTCCCAGATTGCTCTTGTCATACTTACGTATGGCATTATAAGCAGAAACTAGGATACCCATAGTGGTGGATGCGTGGAATAAATTCTGTTCGTCCTTATGCTCCACTTCTGCGTAAACACACATCCACCTCAACACATCGTCTGGATGCATTGCGGCTTTCTCCTTCATAAAGTCTAAGAACTGATGACTGGCATATCTGAACACTTTGCCTTTGGTGTAGGTATCTACGAACGACACTATTTCCTCCCAAGGTCGGTCTTCATAATCATCTATCAGGTAGTCGTATGCCTTTCCCAGTTCCTCATCTTCACTATCTACCACCCATTCTGTCACAGGTTTTACATAAGCAGGATACATATTTACTATCTCCTTTGTGAAATAGCGGATAAGACTTAACTGGGCTTTGACAGATCTATCTAACAGGTCATGTAGCAATTGGTCTGCCCCATCTCTTTTTCTCACCCATGCTATCCATAACAATTGCGCCAGCATTTCATGCGAAGCTTCCACATCATAAAGCTTCACAAAGAAGTCTTTCAGGTCGTCGTAATGAGTATTGATAAAGTACAACAGGGGATGGTAATTGTTCAGCGGTATAGACATCAATGAGGGGGTCAGGTTCTTAGTTAGCTTCCGGTACAACTCATAATTCCTCTGAATATTCAGGTTATTCAATAGTGCCTGTTGTAAAATTATCGCCCCCTTAGTGGGCGCAGAGGCATCTTCGCAAGCCTCCAAGGCTTCAAATATATGATTTTCATATTGAGTCAGCTGGTCACACATCACCAAATGGAATGCCGCATTACCCCTCGCTCTATTGATTCCTGCATCGTATACACGATCTCTCAAATCTTCATTATCAACAGGCTCTTCCGGATAATTCTTTGTTATGTTGCACATAAACTCCATCATCACGTCAGTCACCTCCCCCTTCTCGATGAAGTAATCCATCTCGCGCAATAAATCCATCACGGCATAGAGGTTCTTCTGGTCATACAAACCAGAAACCGACAAATCCTTGATTAAGTTATCTGTCAGAGTCTTGATTATCGTTATGTCATAATCAGCCTTTATCAGTCCTATGATACCGTAGGCAGCATATTCACGGTGAATAGAGGAGTCTTTCAATATCGCATTGATATACGGTACATACTTTTCAGGATTCTGTGTCACAATTGTCTGGAAATTCGTGCACTCACCCTGCCTTGTTGGTTTTTCATCTATTCCCGTTGCATTGGTGTTATACTTTCTGAACGCCCCCAGCATGTCCTCAACCTTCATTGCCTTCATGCTATTGATGCTGTGTGCACTCCAACCCGACTTGGAGTATGTTCTGAACGGCTCATGCACTTCCGCTTTCTTCAGTTCCCGCTCTTTTTCTTGCAGATATCTCCACTCGTCCGGCCATTCAGTTCTCAGATAGTCTTTGGGCAGTTGGGTCAGCAGTTCCTGTTTCCTCCTTCCAATATGATAAAGTGGCACCTGGTATTTTATTAAATCAGGGAAAGGGGTCTTTTCCCATTCTGGCGCAACGGCAGATATAACGGTCATGATGGCTTTTTTCTCTTCATCGTCAAACGTGGGGAATACTGCTTCCAGAAGCTTAGCTATCTGGAAACTTACCTTACCGCTAATCTCTTCCAAAATATCTTTGTTGGTCAGCACACCCATCAACTCATCTTTGAAAGCATCTGGGTTATCACGAACTATCCTTAAACCTATATAGTACAGTATGGCCCGGTTGCTTTCCAAACACTCTTTTACAACACTTCTGATTGCATCTGGATTGCTCTTTGCAAGCCCCGTAGCATAGGTCAGATAGTCAGCCACTATCTGGTCGTGGTGGTTATAGTAATCACTACTGCTATAGCTATAAAACGCACTGCTCTCCTGTAGAATCACTTCTCTCATTCGGTCAAACTGTGATAGCTCATCTATCACTTTAATGACCTTCAAATAAGTAATGGCTGCTTTCTCAGGGTGTTTGTCATGAAGATCGTCCAGTAGTTCGTAGGCAGGATTGTCCAGATAGACTGCTCTTAGGATAAAGTGCTCTTCATCCTTTTTGTTCATCTCCTGTTTCAGTTTCCCGCTGACATAAGTCAGTATCTGCTCTTCCACGAACTCATAATCCACTACCGCCAGTTCCTCCAGATAATTCTTGAATTTCAAAGGCTCATTTCCGCTGGCCTCCAAATAGAGTGGTTTTACATTCAGTAGTATATCTTCACTGGGATAGTGGTCGGCCACCTCCATCCATTTTTGGTTCCATTCTGCATTTCCTGGCTTGATTTGTGCGCATAGGTAGTTTGCCACCATCTTGCCATCATACAGCATAACGTTCTCACACAAGTCCCTTACCAGTTTGTACATTGTCTCATCGCCATTATCCAAGTCTTTGGTAATAATGGGGTGTTGACATACAAACAGAAACCACTCTTTCCCGTAGATGGCTTCAATAAACATGCCCCTAAACAAATCACTCGGTAGGATATATGTACCCACAAAGTTCTTTTCCTCATCTGTAGGTCTGCCAAAACCGGCAAGCGTCGTTAACAACAACATCTTGATATGCATTCTGTATGCACCTTTCCGGTCATCTGCCACAATATCCTTCAGTTCGTGAATATATGTCTCTGGTTTAGCTTCTCTCAGGTAAGTAAAATACTGCTTTACTCGGTTCCTAACATATAACCCCTGATGTCTGCTCTTCAGCAGAGTAGCCATCGTCTGGTTCGTTTCTGCAACGATTCTTGCCGACACATAGTCAGCTAATGTCTGATGAATGAACGACAAGTAGTCATTATCAGTTGATAACAAAAGTATGTTTTCGCTTACAAGATAACTAATCTCTTTAGCATACGTTTGTTCGAGCCTTTTCTTACTGCATGTCAACGAGGAGTTTCTATCCATAGCATCAACAACCCCTTCCAAGCATTTCAACAGTCTTTCTGCAGTTACTTGTTCATTCTTGCTGGCAGTATCCGTAATTTTACTGTACCACAGTTCGTCCATCAGAGATTGCAGCGACACTACCTCGCAGTCATCTTTGCCATATTCCAAGAACAGCTCCAAATTGATAGGTGTACTAAGAAATTCGGCCATCTTGCTCTCCGCTGACGGAATTCTTCTCCCAAAGTGTTCCAGCACCGATTTCACCTGCTCGTACGTCAGGTTGGTTAACCCCAGTTTCTTCTTGTATTTATACTTGCTCAGCAGCGGGTCAAAATCCAAGTCGTATGGACGGCATGAAACAATGATGCGTGCTTTCTCCACTGTAGAAACGGCACTTAGCAAACTATCAAGAAGTGAGATGGGCTTTCGGTCTACAGACAGGCTTTTTGAAAGTGCATCTATCTGGTCTATGATAAGAACAGGGTACAACCCTTTTTCAGATAAGGTACTGAATTCATCCACATACTGCATGATAAAATCATCGCCGTTTATCTGACCGAAATCCAGTTGGTCCGCTTTCAAGGCATATACTGGATGCTGACCATTTTTCTTTAGTTCCTCCAGTAGGTTCTGTAACACCACAGTCTTTCCCTGACCTGCTGTACCAGACAGTAGGATAACCTTGTCTTCATCTTGTGTGATAGACGCCGAACTGCATATCCAATTCAACAGAGCTTTGGTCTCAGCACGCTCTATCGCCACCTCACCTTTAAACAGGTGTATACTGGTTTTCAGTTGTTGTGTATGTATATCAAATATTGTCATATTCTCTTATTTAGTATCATAACAAATATACTAATACCATCTAATCTGCCTGTTCATCCAGCAGTTCTGTGTAATTGCTTCATTGTTTTTAGCATCTAATTGTATGAGTTCCAATAATTCCTTATTCATGACTTTTTACCAAGATCCCCCTTAATCTTCTTGATAATATCACTCTTGAATTTCGACATCGGTCGATTCCTGAACTTTTCTTCTTGAACTTCAGTACCAAATAGTATCCGATAAGCACCTTGTTCATCAATACCCAACTTTAAAGCTACATCCCTCACAAGCGTGAAGATATAATCACGAGGGTTGGCTTTTGCCAAAACCATTAGATCCTTAAGTTCCAAATCAGAATGAGCATCATAGACAGATTTGATTTCAAACAAATCGAGGGTATTTTGAACTTTTCTAAAGTAATCGTCATCCACATCCTGATTCTTTTCAACAACAACTGCGTGCCCTTTAGAAGTAGGAACATAAGCAAAATGGAAACCTATCTTATCATCCAAATAGGGATGGATATATTCTTCCTTGCTCAATTCTGTATCCCTTTTCAGGTTTGAATTACAATTGTGACAAGATGGTATGAGATTGTAATATGACAATGCCAAATCTGGATATTTACTTTGTGGATACCAATGATCGAATTCTGGTCTTATCAGATGAATCTCATTATTGTCTTCTCCATCGGTCTGATTATCATCCTGTTTACTCACAGTAAGGGTATATACCCTATTACAATAAGTACATGTATTGCTATCCATGAGTTTAGCCAAAGCATAACTCATCTCTTTATTCTGACTGATATACCTTTTATAACTCAAAACACTTTCAATACACTTAATTTCGGTTTCTAAAATTTCGCCATTTGCATCCTTTTGTAAATTATTGTACAACTCTTCATGCATTTTCAAAAGGTAATCGGGCTTGGCTATCATATATTCCTCAACCTTCTCCTGTGTAAAATAATGATATGCATAGCACTCCTTGTAATCTTCAGGAACATTATATTTCAATTTCTCATCCCCGACAAATTTTAAATCAGTATACTTGTAGATGAGTCTCTTAAACTCCTCTGCTTTGCTATCATCATACTTCAAAAGCCACATAGCACATCATTTGTTTTCAATCATTTCAAGTAACCTTTGCTTGATAATCGGCTCTTGAATAACCTTAGCCATTTTCTCGATAAATTCCCAATCCACATCACTTTCTTGGTATGTGTCATTTTTAATCTTTCTTTGATACTCAGGCGGTAAAGACATAAAGATTGAATAGTAGTACTGCTCTATTTCTTCAGAGGAATAACAGTAGTCTTTCTTCTTCTTACACAGATAATACATATTCAGCTGATCTATGACTGAGTTTATGGTCTCTTTCGCGAACTCCCCCATCGCTCCTCCTTTCAAGAAGAAACTATTCACCAGCATAGTATGGATATTCGCGCCAAACGAAGCCATACCCTCTTTTGAGGCCTTCTCACCATTCTTCTTTAGAAACAGAATATTCTGAACAGGGATATCTGACAGTACAAACGGTGAATGAGTTACTATCATGAATTGCACACTCCTGATAGTCTCGAATGGTAGCTGTTGAATTCCATGAAGCAACCGACTAATAAACTCTCTCTGCATTTCCGGATGGAAATAGAGTTCTATCTCATCGAATACGACATTGATGTGTTTATACTGAATATGTTCGTTCCGCTTATTCCAATCTTTGTAGAATCTGCTCGACGAATCAAGACAATGGAGATAATAAAATAGTGAGCATAAAATATAGGTAATCTGCTTCTCCCCAGAACTCAGCGTATTAAACTTAATCTGGTTCTTCTGTTCTTTATCATCTTTATCGTATAGATGGAAATTCACGCGAAATAGAGGCGGTGGCAACATGCCGTCCGTTGTTCTCGGGGTAAAATCCCAACTCTTTAATTGCAGGTCATTTTGGGAGCGTTTGCACTCCCTAACAATGGTGTTATCTATTTTATCTGCTAGCTCTCCTGTATTAAATTCGGTCTTATCACCTATATGATCGTATCTCAGATAGTTTAATGTTCTTCTCAGTTTAAGAGTTACATGCGAATAATCATTCCATAACAGATGTAAATGCATCTCCAGAAAACTTTTATCATTCTCTGTCAACAGTTGACCTTTTTCCACAAGCTTTTTCCTCACATCTTCATACCGAGGATAAGTCATGAATATTTTGACAGTCTTATATACAATATAATTGATAGCCGCTTGCTTATATTTTCGTCTGATGACATCCAGTCCGAATGTGCCTACATACTCTGATAAAAGAAAGTCTCGCAAATCATTAAACTCATCCCTCTTATATTCAGGCAAGTCTGGGTGCTTCCTAAGTTTTCTTCTATAAAAATCAATAGCTTTCTCATCTGGCTCTAGTGAGAAGCCAGTAATCTTTAACTTTTTATTAATCTCACTGAAAGGAAATCTATCCTTGTCTTTTACTCCTCTTTTGTTGTTTTCGATAAATAGCAGTGTCAGCAGACGTTCCTCCGATAGCGCGTTCTCATTATTAATGTCAATGAATCCATACTCCCTCTTGGGGGTTATCACCAGTGGCGACTGAAAACCGTCATTTTTATGAAACACTCCGCTTATCCATGAAAATCCTTCACTGAAGTTCTTCTTAAACAGCAATGTCGTCAGTTGTTTTTTCTGCTTCTTTTTGTCGAACATAAAGTCCGGCTTATACATCCCCCTCTCAATGCCATCTATCCTAATTCTGGTTTCTTTGTCCGCGAATGTATCTTCATCCTCGTATGCTATCGAATTATAGCTATGTAGCGAATAATTCAGCACAATATTATAGCATAGCCTTGCCAAAAGCTGATAGTGTTCCTTATGCTTTTCACAGATGGTTCCATTGTCTACAATGCCATTTAGTTTATTCTCTACCTCCTTCTTATAAACGCATGAACCCCTTTCCACCTCTACATATTCCTTCACAGATATCGAGTCCTTATCCGATTGAATGCAGAATATGGATTGATTAATTTCTATATACACCTCCGCAAACACGTCCTCGATAAAGTGCAAATGTTCTGCTTTCGGGAAGGCAAATTTTTCTCCAATCACATAAGCTGCCAGATTATTGACAACGCGGATAAATATATCAACAAGCGAACTCTTTCCTGCTCCATTCTCGCCAACTATCGCGCAGATATCAATGGCAACAGCATTGGCTGTTTCTAGTCTCGCATACCTGTTTGGTCTATACAGATTCTCTGGCACTGGTGTTTTCTGATACACTATCTCGCCGTCTGTAATAGTATACCCATCGTATAAGAAATACCAACAATCCTCCTGAAGACCCTTGAGGATGGAACCTCTCTGATTATTTGCATTTTCTCTTCTTAGCGGATGTATACAAATCACTCTCATACCAACAATTCAATGACCGACTTATTAGTATAGTCTTTTCCTCTCTCTTCAACCTTCCTACAAGTCCTTTATCTCATTATATGGTGCTAAGTCAATTTCATTAACCATCATATCATCATGGTTGGCATCACTATTACATTTCGAACATAATGGGCATATATACCAACTCTTGTCCTCACCTTCTGATTTAATCACATGAGCTCCAACTAAGGTCGGATTATTCTTCTCATTCCGACAGTCATGGTTAGCACATTGGGTAGCCTTATGTCCCTTGTACGTTTCCCACTGACGGATATAGTTTGAATTCTCATCAGTACCATGATTGAGGTTTTTCACGTACACTGTTCTTTTCAGCCTATCCACTACCTCATTTGCCACTTCTTCTGCAAATTTTTCTACTTGTTGTTTAGGTCTAAATTTTATCATCGTTTTCATTTCTTATGATTATACGTGTTAGATATTTATCATCGTATCAGGTAACAAAACCGTAATGTATATTTTTATGATTGTACTGCTCTGAAATTACCATTAACTACTTTAACAATCCTATCCTTGGTTCCTTCAACTCCCCAGCATTCATCAACTCCCGTTTATATTTCGACCAATTAACAAGCACTCATTCCTCCCCAACATATTTAGACGGATTCCTGTGGTTGGTTTGTATGAAATCAAAAACGTCTTCATACCGTTTCTGCCAACGTTCGTCTTGTATCATTCCCTTTCTGAATCAGAATCTTCTCCTGTATCTTCTTTTGATTGTCTTTTAGTTATTGAATCCCAATACTGTTTCACACTCTCTATCATTTTATCATTATATTCTTTCCCAAATTCATGTTCAAACATGATTTGGTATGTCTTGTATAAGAACTTTATTTTTTGGTATTGTATCGTTATATAAATACTTGCTAATGCAACAATCATCGGTCGAGCTAAAACAATTTCCTGGAATATAAATAATAATCCCATTGCAGAAAACGCAGCTAGAACAATATTTAGAATCCCTCTTAAAATCTTAATTATATATGTGTTTACATATAATATCTGGTGAAATGATGACTTGTATTTTGCATAAGCTGCCGTATAACCATTACAAAACATTTCTCCAGTTGAAACTAGATATTTTTTGAAACGTTTGCGCCTAATCTTCTTATTGACTTTTTCGTACACTTGCGCACCTATTTTACATAGAACGCTTCCAATAATACTTGATATTATACCAACACAAACAATCCCTAAAGGGCTTGAAAAAAAATTTTATTATACTCATTATTCCTTCTTATTGTTTACATTATAAGTGATACTATATATCACCCTTAACGAGGCTAAGAGTCTCTCCTCCATCTTAACTTTTTCACAATATTCTTCTGCAAAGATAACTATTCTGTCGGGATATCGGCTAAAATGGCAATGTTTTTCTTGCTTTTTAACCATAAATCGGTCCAAATTACCTGACTTTTCTATTTTGCCGGATGAGTTATCATAAAATGATTGAGGGGATTTGAGCGACTTGTCAACTGAAACATGTTTTTTAGGCTTGCAAAGCCGGGGTTTTTTCCTCAAGCCAGCATGTAAAGACTCTAAATGAGACAGAGATGTGAGGCATGGATTTTTATCTAAGTGCTTGCATTTAAGGGAAAATATATGCCTTGCATCGCAACGGGCTGAAAGCACTTACATGCTGGCGAGAGGCGGTTTTCGAGGTTTTTGTTCTTTTCGATGTTTACGGAATAACTAACTGTCAATTGTCAATTATCATAAATCCGTGTCAATTCGTTAGATTCGTGTTCGAAAAAAGAAAATCCGTGGTTTCTGTGATATCTGTGTGAGTTTCTATTTTGGTTTTCATGGTTTTTCTGCATTAGCAGGGTTTTCTTGGTTTTTGTTTTCGTCCCTTGACTATGAAACCCAAACCTTGGGGTCACCACACATTGTTGTGTCGTGCCTCAAACTTACTCTATCCAAATTTTCTGTCATCATGTCGCTCTGATATCCAGTCGCTCTATGATTTCTAGACCATTCTTGTATCTCTGAGAAATATGTGTTTCTGCCACAAAGATACAAATTATTGCTTAATTGTTGCCGTTTTACCGAACTTTTCTCAATTTAGACCACAAAATCTTTCCGCAAGGCACAAAAAAAGCCAGCTTGCTTTTGCAAACCGGCCATTTTTATTGGTTTTT